>ERZ808246.425-NODE-425-length-35769-cov-5.538668_pt1 | contig 35769 bp, 37 predicted proteins | sample MGYA00521083_ERZ808246 | MGnify/ENA primary metagenome ERZ808246 (study PRJEB31516, sample SAMN03275577) | gut metagenome | biome: mammalia-associated habitat; material: feces | host: Papio cynocephalus | place: Kenya | collected 2012-07-07 ...
TTTTCTTTAGATATTATTACCTTGATACGAAGTATCAATTTTAAAGAAAGCGAGGAAAAGCAATGAGATTCAGTTTCAGCAAGAAGAAGTTTTTGAAAAAAATCATTCTCGGCATCGGCGCATTATTGAAGTATATCATAGGCGGAATTGCCGAGAGCATTGCACTTATCTAAAAAAATGAACGGAGGATTTACAAAAATGGAAGAAAAATATTTGTGCTCACATTGCGGAGCGGAGCTTACACAAGAGGAAATGACGGAGTTTGAAGGAAATATATACTGTGCCGATTGTCTTAATGACTTAACAACGGTTTGCGATTGCTGCGGAGACAGAATCCACCGTGACGAAGCAGAGGGCGACAGCGAGACAACTCTATGCCATCATTGCTATGATTATAATTACACCACCTGCGAAGATTGCGGAGTATTAATACATAGTGATGATGCATACTATGACGACGATTCGGATTATCCGTACTGTCAAAGCTGTTACGAAAAATTACAGCAAGATTCAATAAAATCTTATAGCTACAAACCCGAGCCGATATTTTACGGTTCGGGTGTTTTGTTTATGGGCATTGAACTTGAAATAGACAACGGCGGCGAGGATAGCAACAATGCGGATGAATTGCTTATGCTTGCAAACCGAAACAGCGAGCATATTTATTGCAAGCATGATGGAAGCATTTCTAACGGCTTTGAAATTGTAAGCCATCCTATGACTTTGGAATATCACACAAACAATATGAATTGGCTTGATTTATTTGAAAGCGCTGTATCAATGGAGTATCGCTCACATCAAACGAGTACATGCGGACTGCACGTGCACGTAAACCGCTCCGCATTCGGAGAAACAGCCGAGCAGCAAGAAGATGTACTATCGCGGATTGTGTATTTTGTTGAAAATCATTGGAACGAGCTTTTGAAGTTCTCGCGGCGTACAGAAGCAAATATCAACCACTGGGCAAGCCGATACGGAATTTCAACCACCGCAAAGGATACATACAAAAATGCAAAGGACAAGCACATGGGGCGTTATGTTGCAGTTAATCTTGAAAACTGTAACACAATTGAATTTCGTATTTTCAGAGGTACGCTGCGGTATAAAACATTTATTGCCACGCTTCAGCTTGTACATGAAATTTGCCGGTTTGCCGCGCAGCTTGATGATAAGGAAATGGAAGGTCTTTCGTGGTCTGAATTTGTGTCGCTGATACCTTCCGACAAGCCGGAGCTTATTGATTACTTAAAGTCTAAACGGCTTTATATCAACGAAATCACAGAAGAAAGCGAGGATATGTAATATGTGTTGTTTATTCGGATTTTATCACTACGGCGGAGGAAAAATCGACAAGCTGTCAAGGCTTACAAACCTGCTTGCGAAAAACGCAACCGTCAGAGGTACAGACGCTGCCGGGATTGCTTACAATGACCGCGGCAAGCTAATCATTCATAAAGAAGCAAAAGCGGCGTATAACATTGATTTTAAGCATCCTGAAAGCGCGGTTTGCGTAACGGGGCACACGAGACACGCCACACAGGGAGATAAAAAGAAAAACTATAATAATCATCCGTTTGCGGGAGCGTGTAAAAATCTGAAATTTGCTTTGTCGCATAACGGCGTACTCATAAATGATGCGGATTTAAAAAAGCAATATCACTTGCCTAAAACCAAGATTGCAACCGACAGCTATATTGCGGTGCAGTTGCTTGAAAAGAAAAAACAGCTTAATGTTGATAATGTAAAATTTATGGCTGAAAGCATAAGCGGCAGCTTTGCATTTTCCATTCTTGACAGCTCCGACACGCTTTGGCTTATCCGCGGAGACAGTCCGCTATCGCTTGTTCATCTGCCGAAATATCGGCTTTATGTATATGCTTCGACAGATGAAATTCTGTATAAATCACTTGTTGATACAAAGCTGTTTAATGAAATTAAAACGGGCAGCTTTGAAGAAATTACAGTACGTCCGGGAGATATTTTAAGAATTTTACCAAACGGAAAAATTTTAACGGATAAGTTTTCCTATACCGATTACAGTAATTTTCATTGGTTGGATTACAGCTTAAAAGATGACTATATTGAAGATTTAAAATCGGTTGCGGCGTATCAGGGACTTTCTCCCGAGGTTGTTGACGCTCTTTTGGACGAGGGATTTACGCCGGAAGAAATCGAAGATTACATATACTGTATGGAGTGAATTTGCAAAGTATTGTATACTTAAAGCAGCACACTTTCGGGAGGTGACTAAAAACGAAATATGGATATGCAAGGGTTTCAAGCATAAATCAAAAAGAGGACAGACAGCTTGACGAGCTTATAAAATTCGGGATAAAACCCGACTGTATTTACATAGACAAGCAGAGCGGAAAGGACTTTAAAAGACCGCAGTATCTAAAGCTTTATAAAAGGCTTAAAAAGGACGATTTGCTTGTGATAAAAAGCATTGACCGCTTGGGGCGAAACTATAAGGAAATACAGCAGGAATGGCGAAAAATCACGCAAAGCAAAAAAGCGGATATAATCGTCTTGGATATGCCGCTACTCGACACCACAAAAGCAAAGGATTTGCTCGGCACATTTATAGCCGACCTTGTTTTGCAGCTTTTGTCCTTCGTTGCGGAAAATGAGCGCATAAACATTTTGCAAAGGCAAGCGGAGGGAATTGCCGCCGCACAAAGGCGCGGTGTAAAGTTCGGGAGACCGAAACGCACACTGCCAAAAGAATATGCCGAATATTATAAGCTGTGGAAGGATAAAAAAATATCAGCACAAGAAGGTGCTGACAGATGTAATATGACGGTTATTGATTTTTATAAATACGGAAAACGTATTAAATGATTTTATCTAAAAAGTATAGGTTTTGAATGTTTCCCAAATACTAAATCTATTTGTACATATTTTAGCACACTTTGGTTTTTACGTCAATGTATTTTGCCAAATTTCAGCATTATAAACAATAAAATTTGAGATTTAGTTTTTAACCAAAACCTATACTTTTTCGTAATTAATAAAAAGCATAAAAAACGAGGTGAATAAAATGGCACAAACAATATTCTGTTCACAATGCGGAGCGAAATTGAATTCCGGAGCAAAGTTTTGCCACAGCTGCGGGACAAAGATAAGCAGCGCGGAAACAGAAAATATACAAAACGAAGAAAATGTTGATAATTATAATTCGGTTTCGCATCGCTTACACAACCAGTATGAAAGTATTATATACAGAAAAGTTATAGATGCATATTGTGAAGATGATGAAATTACAATGAGTATTCTCTACCAAAACGGTGTAAGTTATGGATTCACACATGAAATGGTAGATGGCGTAATTAAAAAGCAAAAAGATGAAATCAATACCTTTGTAAATCAACTTAAAGATATGTATGCAAGCGATACAATGTTGATTCCGGACTGTTCACGGAACAAAGAAAATGAATGTGTTACATTTGGAGAAAATTTGGGTTTTTGCGAAGAAGATGCATATGAAATATACAAAGCTTTTATGCGGCAAAATAAACTTGAAGATAAATTTTTTATCATTACGACACAGCTTGCAAAATATGAACATGAAGGTGTTGTTTCCGATTTTAACAGTATTCCCGAATGTAAAAATTTGGATAGTGACCGATTTTATATTCGTTTTGTAAAGGCGATAGACAAATTAAAAGAGTATCAGCAATCTTTACACGAAAATAGCCATTCGGACAGTTTAAACGAAAACGATATACAAAAGATTCGTAAAAAAGCAATAGAACTCGGTTTCTATGATATTTTTGCAGACGACGATTCGCACATTGGCGAAAATATATATGTCATTGATATGCTTATGACGGGAAATGAAATTAATCTTGGATTTGCGGCAAAGGCAAATGAAAAGATGTTTTCTGCGGTTATTCCGTTTAGAACAGTAACCCTTTTGGGAAAGGAAGTTTGTTTTGAAAGCAGTTACTTTCTTAACGAGTATCTTAAAAACACGTTTTTTCAACATTTTAATTGTCAAGCAAAAAAGCTAACCGATATACTGCAAGAGGTTGCAGAGCATATCAATCATCCTCAAGCAATTGATGTTATAGATAACTGCGGAAAAATTATTGAATCAATATGGAAAAAAAGCTTTGTTACCCTACAAGATTCGTTACCGCTGGACAGACCAACCAAAGATAAACTGTATCAAACTGTGCGAGAAAGAATTGATACAGAGTATTTCGGCGTTGTGGATTGGGAATTGAAGCAATGTTCTATATTATTTGAGGAAATAGATGAAAATGTAAATGATGTTAAATTAGAGGGCAAAATTAATCAAATGTGCCGCGGCAGATGGTCCGGTGGAGGTTATGGGTTAAGCGGTGCGGTAAAAGGAGCTGTTGCCGCAACGGTGCTGGATGCCGGAACTGGATTGTTATATAGCGTGGCAAATAGCATTTCTGTATCGAAGGCTAAAAGTAAATCCGAAAAAAGAAAAATTGAAGTGTTTCAGTCAACCTTAAATTTTCTTGACAAGGTTTTAAAAGCATTGCCCAAAGAAACCGCACATGGCACATATATGTTTCTGCGTAATCAATACACATTCAGCAATTCTTATAGTGAAGAAAAAGGCGATAAGGTATATGCACTTTATTTAAAAGAGAAAAATGAACAGAAGAAAAATGAATTAGCCTTAGAGCTTATAAAAATCAATCCGTATAACCAAAAGTATTATTTACCCTTATTGGAGCAAATTTTTAAAGGAAATGCAGATAGCGTGGAGAATGATGCCGCTGCACTTTGCAAAATCAGCGAATGGTTTGAAACAGATTTGACAAAAGAAAAACAGGATTTTGAAAGCGACATCAAAAAGGCAACTTTTCAAGAGTATTCAAAGGATGATATAAAACGTTGCGAAATGATATTTAAATTAGAGTCGGTGCTGGGTTATCAGACCGATGCTCATAATTCTGTGCTGCGAGAATATCTTATCAGCAACAAAAATTTGCAATTAGAAAAATATACCATTGATGAACTGTATGCAATTGCAAATGAACTTAAAAGCTTTGGAGAAAAATTTTCATATCCTGCGGAAAAGCTTATATTTTCTAAATTAGAAAAATATGTTCAGCATTGTCTTGAAAGCAATTTGTCAATGTCTCCCGATGATTTGCAAAAGCTACTTTGCGAAGCAGACACATTTTGTCAAAAACACTCCGAATTGAAGCAGCACACAGAAGAATTGCGCAAAAATATTTTGGGTGAATACATGGCTTGCAGCACATCCTTAAATATAGTTAAATATACTGCTGATGAATTATATACGGTAACGGATACAATCATTACGTTCTGTAAAATGTTTTCTTATTCGGCAGAGGAATTTATAGCCGAAAGAGTAAACCGGTATATAGAATATCACATCAAGTATGACTTAAAAGGATATACACCGGAAAACATAAATACGTGCTGTAAGAACATTGATTTGCTTAATTCCAAATTCTCGAATTTTAGCGAAGCTCTTAATAACGCAAAAGAGCAGATAGTGACAAAAGTCTTTTCGCACTACAAAATAAAGCTTAATTCTAATGATAAGCAACAGACAGAACATAATATAGAAAAATTGACTTATCTGAATGATTCATGTTTATGGGATTTTTCTGGTTATTTGCAAAGGGAAACCGAAAGGCTGCAAACAATCAATCGTGATGCAGATATTAAAAGCAGAACGGCTTACGGTGTATTATATGATGATGTCAAAGAAGCGAATGAAGCAAGAAAAGAAATGACTGTACTTACAGTCATGACAAAAGACAATGCAGAATTATCAATGGCAAACAGACTCTTTAAAATTATGCAATATAATTTTAAAACAAATCAGGCTCAATCAGAAATTGATGAACGCAGCAAAGAGTTAATGAAACATATCGAAGATTTACGAAATTCAGTACATCGTAAAAGCTCAGCATTACGTTTTTTCTTATCGTTGTTGGCTACGCCTATCATAGCATGTATAGGACTCGCATTCAGTATACCCGGTATAGTGATTGCACTTATTGTAATTGCTGCTATTTGGAGTGTGTATCATGAAACACGCAAGGAATGTAAAGCTTATAATAAGGAAGCCGCAAAAAAGAAACAAGAGATTAAAGAATTTGAAAATTTATTTATTGTAAAGAACAATCGGCTTATTATAAAAAAGTAAAATAATTGTCCTCAAAGATACTTTTATCAGTCCGTTAAGGTCTAAGAGCAAATATGTGATAATCACAAAAATGCTCAAGGCTTTAACGGACTTTTTTCATACAGTCTTTGATTATCACAGATTTGTGATGACCTTTACGGGCTGATAACCCGTTAGGCTGTGCCCTTATGGGAGAGTTAAAACATATCCCATTAGGGTTGGAAACAAGTATTTTGAAGTGTGCCAAATAAAACAGAAACCCTAATGGGAGAAAGGAGTGAATTAAAATGAAAATAGGATATATCCGTATAAGCACCGCCGACCAAAATATCGCACGGCAGGAAGTGCTTATGCGTGAACTTGGTGTTGAAAATATGTTTATTGACCGCATGAGCGGAAAGAACACAAACCGCCCCGAGCTGCAAAGAATGTTAAGCTTTGTCCGTGAGGGAGACACGGTCATTGTGGAATCCATAAGCCGTTTTGCCCGTAACACACGCGACCTTTTGGATTTGGTGGAACAGCTCACATTAAAGCAGGTGGAATTTGTGTCGAAAAAAGAAGCGATTGATACAACTACACCCACAGGCAAATTTATGCTTACCGTATTCGGAGCGGTTGCAGAGCTTGAAAGAGAATATATTTTGCAGCGGCAAAAAGAAGGCATTGCGATTGCGAAAGAAAAAGGCGTGTATAAAGGGCGAAAACCGATTGAACGGAAAAACTTTGACGAGATTGTAACCCTTTGGAAAAACGGCGAAATCACCGCCGTTGAAGCTATGAAAAGACTTGATATGAAATCAAGTACATTTTACAGAAAAGTAAAATGCATATAATGGAATATAAAATTATACTGCAACTCATATTAAATCTGAGCTGCAGTATAAAAGTCCACTAAAAAATCAACAAAATTTTTTTAGTGACTTAAAATTCATCATGAACTTACAGAATTTTTTCTATCGACTTAATTATTTCACAAGCGTTTTTTTTCTTAGAATCTTGAGCTCTTAAAATCCGATATATAGCTGAAAGCAACGCATAATCTTCTTTTAACCCCTCTATAACAAGAGTTAATAATTTATCCGTACTTGCGCCAAATGTTTCCATAGGATATATTAATGCATCATTAAAGATATCATTTTTGATATATTCAAAATCATTTTTTGGGTGTTCCAAAAAATAATAGTGTCGTTTATCAAGTGCTGTTTTCGCTTCTTTTTCCAGTCCAAGCAAATATGCGACTGAAACAGAAAAAACATTTGAGATAAATTCAAGCTTATCGACAGGAATCTTTTTGTTCTTACCTTTTTCCAGTTTGCTAATCGCCTGCTTGCTGTAAGACAATCTTTCGCCCATTTCTGCTTGTGAAAGGTCTCTTTCTTTCCTTATTGCCTCTAAACGTTTTCCGAATATATCCGGCGTTATATGATTGACATTAATAATGGCATTCCAATTAGGGTAATACGTAGTCATTTCTTTTGCAAATCTTTCCATTAATAGCTCATGTTCAGTTAGCATTTTTATCACCTCGTTTATACAATAACACGAAGTACACAAATTGTCAACAGTAGTTTTGCGGTTGACAACGGTAATTTATACTGTTATACTACAAAACAGATTGCAATCGAATTAAGAATTTAGGAGGTCTAAGAAATGGATTTATACTTTTGTGAAAAGCTTGGCATGGCACAAATTTATAGAGGACGATATGACGTTGATGATATGTACGAGCACATTATAAATCAAGATTTATTGTGTTGCTGCAATGAAAGATTGTACTTTTACTATTATGTGGAAGGGAGATATATTCAAGTCGAAAAGCAAAATGAATGGCATGTTATAAGTAGTATGATTAGTTCGAAAATACGTAATTCGATAGCACCCAAACACGCTGCAGAATTAGTAAGCAGAATAAAAAATACTGCATCTATACAAGTACATATCGACAAATTCAATAATTATTCTAATTTAATTAACTTACGAAACGGAGTGTTGGATTATAAAAAACGGGAGTTACTTGAAAAAAGTTCAGATTATATGTTTACATATCAGTTAAATGTAAATTATATTCAAGATAAAAATGATATAATTGCGCCAAACTTTTTCAAATTTTGCGAAACTTCACTTGACAATAATGAGCAAAAAATAAAACTACTTTTAGAAATAATAGCATATCTTTGCACACCTCTTATGAGTGCGAAAAAATGTTTTATCTTTTTAGGCGAGCCAAATAGCGGAAAGTCATTGATAATCCACCTAATTGAATATATTTTTGGCAAAGAACTTATATCAAATATCCAATTAGAGAATTTGGGGAACAGGTTCGCTACCGGAGTGTTAAGTACAAAAAGGATTAATATATGTGCTGAATTATCTGCCCGTCCGCTGCGAAATATTGAAACCTTTAAACTAATAGTAGGCGGCGATACGCTAAGCGGAGAATTTAAAGGCAGAGATGTCTTTCAATTTGAAAATAAATGTAAATTGCTTTACGCAGGAAATATTCTTCCACCGATAAAAAATGAAGATATTTCAACGGCTTTCGTTGATAGATTAACGGTTTTAAAGTTCTCTCATTCTATTCCGAAAGAAGAACGTATTTATGACTTATTTGAGAAATTAAAAAATGAAGCTGATGATATATTTTCTCTTGCCATAAATACTATTACCGAATTAATTAAAAATAAATATGATTTTACTACACCGCAAGATTCAATTGAGTTGCTGAATGATTATTCTTTTCAGCAAACTAATATTGATATTTTTATCAACGAAAGGTGCAGTTTTGGGGAATCCTTAAAGACACATTCAGCTACTCTTTATGAACTATATAAGAAATTTTGTGCGGAAAATGTGATATGCCCTATAAGCCAAAATTTGTTTTCGCAAAAAATCGGTTCAATAAAGGGTGTGACAAATGGGAGATTTCGAATAAAAGGCGGTAATCCTGCAAGAGGTTTTTACGGAATATCAATCAAAAAGGACTACACGCAAGATTCCGAAAAATAATACTTTGAAAATATGATTTTAAAATATTGCGGAACATTGGAACGGAGGATTTTTATGAACAAAAAGAATATATCTGTTACGCTTGATGAAAATCTACTCGAAATTATAAATGCATATTCCAAAAGCAGGCATATAAGTCGCAGCAGTGCAATTTCACATATGCTTAGCAAAGGACAAATAGTTATCATTCAAGAAGGAGCGGAACTTATCAGGCTCTTAATATCAATAGAAATATTATTAAAAAAAGAAATACTAACAGGTAATGACAAGGAAAATATTGAAAGGGTGTGTAACGAATTATGGCAATTATTAAATTTAATAACAGAAGAAATTCAACAATCAAAAAAAGAAATAATAGATTAAGACGAGCTATTGACTACATTACTGATTTAAGCAAAACTTGCCACGACCTCATAGGCGGGAATAGTGTAAACGAAAATAACGCTTTTGAACGCATGAAGATTGTAAAAGAGTATTACAACAAATGCGGCGGCAGAGAATATATACATTTTGTTGTTTCGTTTAAGGGAAAGCAAAATGCAGATATTGCATATGAAATTGCTGATAAAATTTCTATGATATTTGAAAATTATCAGGTTATATTCGCTGTACATTTGAACACATCAAATACTCATATTCATTTTGTTATAAATACCGTATGTGTTTTGGATGGACATAAATATAGTCAAAGCAAATCAGATATGCAAAATTTAAAACAATTTATAGAAAATATTATAACACAATCGGGGATTATGTATGATGGTATTTATGAAGAAGGATTATATTTGGATTACTGTTACGAGTTAGATGATGACTTGTATGAACCGGATTTACATGAAGAAGAATCACAGCTTATTGAACCATTTATATCTAACGATGACCCTGACCTGATTGACCCATTTATTTTTTACTAAAAAAACAATCAGCAAACTATGGAATTATAATAGTATATTATATTTACGAATGTCGGTTTTAATTTTTAATGAAAGGAGAAAAAAACAATGAAAACTAACACAATTTTTATAAAGGCAAGCGAGGTAAGTGAACTTATGGGAATATCCGTGTCCTATGCTTACCGCATAATAAAAACTCTTAACGGGGAGCTGGAGAAAAAGGGATACCTGACCGTACACGGCAGGACAAGCAGAAAATATTTTTATGAGAGAGTTTACGGGAAGGAGGAATATTCAGCATGAGCGATTATAGCAGTACCGTCTGCAAGGACGGCGACAGGTATCGCGTAATGTACCGTTATACCGCTCCTGACGGAAAAAGAAAAAGTAGCTGTAAAAGAGGATTCAAGCTTCATAAAGACGCAAAGAAGTGGGAAAAGGAAGAATTGCCGGGCCTTATCAAGCAGCTTGAACACGAGGAAACATTGGACGAGAATCTTACAATGGCAGAGCTTGTTAAAGAGTATATGAATTTCACAAGGCTGCGCCGCAGAGATACTACCGCCGAAAATAAGAAAAATATTATAGATAAAAAAATCCTGCCGTACTTTGAAAATAAAAAGGTGTATGAAATATCAACGAATGATGTGCGCAAATGGCAAGATGAAGTGTTATCTATGAAAAAGTCAAACGGTGAAGAATATTCTTCAACTTATCTCCGCAGTATCAACAATCAACTGTCGGCTATATTAAACTATGCTGTGGTATATCATAATTTGCCGTCCAATCCGGTTTTGAAGATAGAACGCTTGGGAACAAAACAAGCGGATAAGGAGCGGGAATTTTGGACGCTTGACGAATACACAAAATTTTCAAATGCCATACGGGAAAAACCGGAGTTTTATTATGCGTTTCAAGTGTTTTTCTGGTGCGGTTTAAGACTTGGGGAGTTGCAGGCATTGACAAGAGAAGATGTAAATTTGCAGGAGATGACTTTAAAAGTTACAAACAGCTTCACGAAAAAAGAGCAAACAAACGGCAAAACCAAAACGCCAAACAGCAAAAGGACTGTGCATATGCCTAAAGAGCTTGCGGAGGAATTGGAAGAATACATAAACAGCTTATACGGTATAAAAAGCACAGACAGGTTGTTTGAAATTTCAAAATCAGCATTTCATAAAACCATGACAGAGTATTCAAAGAAGGCCGGAGTAAAGCGTATTACGATTCACGGATTAAGGCATTCGCACATAAGCCTGCTTATGAACTATGTAAGCTGTGCATCGGTTATGGATATTGCTAAGCGCGCCGGGCATAAATCACCGGAGATTACAATGATTTACTCGCACCGCTATGGCAATAAGGATGCGTTGATTGCGGAGCAGCTTGATGAAATGATGAGGGGTGATATGGATGTCGGCAAAAAATAAGGATAATAAGAATCGTTGGAGATGTAAGACCATAGCCTTTCGGGCATCGCCCGAAGAAGCATACAGACTTGATATGTATGCAAAAACATCAGGACTTACAAAGCAGGACTATATTTTGAAAAGACTGTTTGGCGAAGAAATTACAGTACGCCCAAATATTCGGGTGCGCAAATTTCTTGAAGATTATCTTTCTGAACTTACCCATGAATTGAAAAGGCTTGAAATTGTAAATAGTAATACCGATGTGCTTGACAACATAAAATACATAGTTGAACTTATTTATAAAATGACTGTGTAACATAAAAACTGCTCTGCCGAATAAGCAGAGCAGTTTATGTGTTTTATATTATTCTCGCAGTATCAAGTGTTGTCAAAGTGTTGTCAAACCTTGACTACAAACTCTGAAAACGGCGTAACCAAGCCGTTTTCAGGCTGCGAGGAACTATTCCCACTCGATTGTTGCGGGGGGTTTGGAAGTTATATCGTACACCAATCTGTTTACGTGTTTTACCTCATTTACTATCCTGTTTGACGCTTTTTCAAGCACATCATACGGTATTCTCGCCCAATCGGCGGTCATAAAGTCGGTCGTGGTGACCGCTCTCAATGCAAGCGTATAATCATATGTTCTGCCGTCGCCCATTACTCCGACGCTTCGCATATCCGTGATAACCGCAAAGTACTGGTTTATATCCCTGTCAAGTCCCGCATTTGCAATTTCCTCACGGAAAATTGCGTCCGCATCACGCAGAATTGCAAGCTTTTCCTCCGTTATTTCGCCGATAACTCTTACTGCAAGTCCCGGACCCGGGAACGGCTGACGCCGTACAAATCTCTCCGGCAATCCGAGCTCTATACCAAGCTGTCTTACCTCATCCTTAAACAAATCACGCAGAGGCTCTATTATTTCCTCGAAATCAACGTGTTCGGGAAGTCCGCCGACATTATGGTGACTCTTTATCGTTGCGGCATCGCCCGCACCGCTTTCGATAACGTCCGGATAAATTGTACCCTGCACAAGATAATCCACCTTGCCTATCTTTTTGGCTTCGGCTTCAAACACTCTTATAAATTCTTCGCCGATTATCTTTCTCTTTCTTTCCGGCTCGGTAACTCCCGCAAGCTTACCCAAAAACAACTCCTGCGCATTCGCACGCACAAGATTTATATCAAACTGCTGTCTGAACAGCGTTTCCACCTCGTCGCCCTCATTTTTTCTGAGCAGTCCGTTATCGACAAACACGCACGTAAGCTGTTTGCCTACGGCTTTGTGTATCATAACCGCCGCAACGGAGCTGTCCACGCCGCCCGAAAGTGCGCAAAGCACCTTTTTATCGCCTATTTTTTCTCTGAGTGCTTCGATTGAACGCTTGGCAAACTCTTTCATTACCCAATCGCCCTTACAGCCGCAGACCTTAAACAGGAAGTTCTTAAGCATTTGCTTACCCATTACGGTATGATTTACCTCCGGGTGGAACTGCACCGCATAAAGCTTCTTTTCCGCATTTTCGTATGCGGCGCACGGGCAGGAGTCGGAATACGCCGTGATTTTAAATCCCTCGGGTATTCTTTCTATATAATCCGTGTGGCTCATCCAGCAAATGGTTTCATTGCCAATACCGTCAAATAAAAGGCTGTCGGACAGCTTAATCGAAATTTTTCCGTATTCACGGGTCGGAGCGGTTTCAACATTACCGCCCAGACTGTACGCCATAAGCTGACTTCCGTAGCATATACCAAGAACAGGCACGCCGAGATTATATATCTCGTTGCTGTATTTCGGAGATGTTTCCTCATACACGCTGTTCGGACCGCCGGTAAATATTATACCGACCGGATTTTTTGCCTTTATCTCCTCAATATCGGTCTTGTACGATACTACCTCGCAGTATACGTTACATTCACGCACTCTCCTGGCGATCAGCTGATTGTACTGTCCGCCGAAATCAAGAACTATAACTGTTTCATTGTTCATATTCTCTTATCCTTCCGCTGTTTAAATATTTTCAAAGGTATCAAAAATTCCAAGTAGTGAATCAAGCTCACTTTTCTTGTTCTTTTCAAGCCATTTTTTCTTGTATTCTTCAACCCATGTGTTAAAATCAACATAACACTCGACACTAACGCCAAAACACTTTGCATACCATTTTGCAATCAAGGCCTTAAAATCAACCGCAATAATCAGTTCCTCCTTGAGTTCCTCTTTTATCGGCATAGTCAGGAATTTATTGCGTACCGCCTTTAATGTATCGATTGCCTTATTTACATCTTCGGCTTTCGGTGTTTCTTTGTCTGTTTCACCGAAAATCTTTATTTCGTGGTATGCCCACATAAGTTCGTGCCAGCTTTCACCGGCTTTCAAATCACAGGTTTGGTCTATCAAATCTACTGTTTCTTCGGCACCGTAGAAGGTTTTTGAAACAAGCTTTCTGAACTCGCTGTCAAACACCGTTTCTTTTCTCCAGCCGATTGCCGCACCGCAGATTAGTCCGTACATTGCACATTCAAGGCTTGCGATGTTTCCGTAATCGCCCCAGTTTGTGTTAAGCACACCCTCGGCACCGAACTCATACCCGTAACCGACGAAGTTTGCTATATTTTTCTCCTCGGCGCTTATCTGCTCTGTTGCCTGATTCCATGAGTTTGTTCCGGGGCATACAATCTGCTTTCTGCCGCAGTCGCTGAACTTTTTGACCTTTTCACGTTCCGGCTCGGCGGCATAATCCCAACTGAGCAATATAATATCCTCGGGCAGTTCGTTTATGTAATCGGGGTGCTGTAATATTATATCGCCCCACATCATAACGGTTTTTCCCTTTGACGCCACGTATCCCGCAATCTTCTTAACAAAATCGCAGTACAGCTTTGCGGAATCCTTGCCTTTATTTACACCATTGCATAAATCAAAGGTTTCGTCACAACAAATATTGAATTTATCGCTCCTGAAAAGCGGCATATATTGATCCAATAAGCTCTTTATCAGCTCAAAGCTTTCCTCCTTTAACGGATTAATCGTATGATGCACCATACGTTCCATAAAGTGATGCTTTACAGGCTTGTAGTCCTCAAGCTCGCATAAGTGCTTGTACTTATCTGTCGAAAGCAAATGATACAAATGCCCGAAAGTCGAAAGCGACGGCACAAGCTCCACAAAATTCTCATAGCAATATTCGTCAAGCTCAAGAACCTCTTCTTTTGTCATATATCCGAGGTTTCTTACTTCTTCGTATTCTTTAAATTCATATGTATGCTCGACATAAAGCTGCAGTGAATTAAGCTTATAATCCGCCATTGTATCGACAAGCTTTTTGAGCGTTTCCAATTTCGGGACTTTTCCTCTTGTTGTATCGTGGTAAAAGCCTCGGTATTCCATATCGGGGCCGTCCTCTATAACGGCGCACTCCAACTTTCCGCCGTTTTCGCTAAGCAAAGCCGACAGCGTTTTTAATCCGTAAAACGCTCCTGCCGCTCCCGCAGATTTTATGATTATTTTTTCTTTCCCTATCTCAACAGTGTATGCTTCGCTCTTTTCATTCCCTGCGTCAACATACACTTCAATTCCGTTCGGGCAGGATTTTTTGATTTTCTCCGCCGCTCTTAAAAGACGTTCGTCCGCACCGTCCGAAAAAGTCCATTTTATATCCTTAACCGTAATTTCTCCGCCCGTAGGCTGTATATTTTTCACTTTTGGCAATATTATCATTTTTTCGCCCCCCTCTGTCTAATTATACAACACCGCACACGCTTTGTCAATCAAAGTATTTTACTGCTGTCAAGAATAATTGTTACGGGTCCGTCGTTTAAAAGTTCAACCTTCATATCTGCGCCGAACACACCCGTTTCGGTTTTAAGTCCGCTTCCTTTTATATAGGAAACAAATCTTTCATACATTTCCTCTGCCTCTTTCGGGGGCATTGCTCCGTCAAAGGAGGGACGCTTTCCCTTTCGGCAGTCGCCGTAAAGCGTAAACTGCGATATTATGAGAATATCCCCGCTTATATCCGCCACGCTTTTGTTCATCTTTCCGTTTTCGTCCTCAAAAATGCGCAAGCCGAGCGTTTTGTCTGCGATATATTTCAAATCCGCATCGCCGTCGCCCTTGCCGACCCCGAGGAATATCAAAAGTCCCTCATCGGCTTTGCCTTTAACCTCGCCGTCTACTTTGACCGACGCATATTTAACACGCTGTATTACCGCTCTCATATTTCGTACCCGTTCTCCTCTATCACCGTTTGCAGTTCCTCCCACTTTGCGAACAGCTCCTCAAGCTCCGCATTGAGCTTTTCCGCTTTTTCGGAAAGCTCCGCCGCTTTTACGAAATCCGCCGCAAATTCGGGTTTGAACAGCTCCGTGTTTATTTCGTCTATCTTCTTTTCCGTTTCGGCAATTTTATCCTCGGTCTTTTTGAAATCGTTTATGACCTTGCGCTTTTGAGCCTCGAGCCGTTTTTGTTCCTTGTAGTCAAGTCCTTTTTCGGGAGCTTTTTCTTCCGTAACCGTTTCCGCCGCCTTATGCTTTTTTGCAAACTCATCATAATCGCCCGAAAAACTCTCTATACCGTCCTCCGTCAGATACATTATCCTGTCGGCAAGGCGGTTTATAAAATAACGGTCGTGCGATACCATAATCATCGTACCGTCATAACCCTCGAGAGATTTTTCGAGTGCTTCTCTCGATTCTATATCAAGGTGGTTTGTAGGCTCGTCCATTATGAGCAGATTAAACGAGCCGAGCATAAGCTTTACAAGCTCCACTCTGGCACGCTCGCCGCCGGACAGGGCGCTCGTTTCCTTGAACACGTCCTCGCCCTTAAACAGGAACACCGCAAGTGCATTGCGGATTTCCGTCTGCGTAAGCAGAGGATACGAGTCCCACACCTCGTCTATAACGGTTTTATCCATACTCAGATTTTCCTGTATCTGATCGTAATAACCTATTTTAATGTTTGCGCCTGTTTTACATTCGCCCTCTGTCTGCTTGTAAATTCCGAGAAGAATTTTTAAGAGCGTTGTTTTTCCGCAGCCGTTCGGACCTAAAAGAAACACTCTTTCGCCCTTTCTTACAAACATATCGGCATTTTTGAACAAGCGCTTTTCCCCGAACGACATACCAAGATTTTCGCACATAATAACGTCCTGACCTCCGCCGGGACACGCCTTAAAGGAAAATCGCATTTCCTTATCCTCCTCAACAGGCTTTACGAGTGTTTTTTCAAGTTTTTCAATCGCTTTAAGCTTGCTTTCGGCAGTTTTTATGTTCTTTTCCCTGTTCCATCTGCGCTGCTGTTCGACAATCCCCTCAAGGCGTTCTATTTCCTTTTTGGTATTGCTGTAACTGCGCTCTTCGGTCAGGCGGTCTATTTCACGCTGTTTTACAAACTCGCTGTAGTTTCCGTTGTACGTTCTGAAGCGTCCCGACTCCATTGAAAAGGTCTTGTTTGTAACCCTGTCGAGGAAATAACGGTCATGCGAAATTATCACAAACGCCGATTTGCAGTTTTTAAGAAATTCCTCCAGCCATTCGACCGACTCAATGTCGAGATGATTTGTAGGCTCGTCCAGCAGAAGAAGGTTTGCGTCGGAAAGCAGAATTTTCGCAAGAGCCACTCTTGTTTTTTGTCCGCCAGACAGGTTTGAAACCTTAAGATTAAACTCCTCCTCGGAAAATCCGAGTCCCGTAAGCGTGCTTTTTATACGGCTTTTGTAATAAAAGCCGTCCAGTTCCGAATATCGTTCCTGCAAAGCCGCCTGGCGTGACACAAGCTGTTCGGTATCGCCGTTTTTGTGTTCTATGTCAAACCGAATATCGTCAAGCTCACGCTCAATCCCACGCACTTCATCAAACGCCGTAAGCATTTCGCCCATAATTGTCTTGTCGCTGTCGGCAAGGGTGTGCTGTTTGAGATGTCCTATGCTTGCCGCTTTGTTTCTGAAAAACTCGCCGCTGTCGCAGTCAAGCTCACCCGTTATTATTTTGAAAAGCGTTGATTTTCCTGCTCCGTTTATGCCGACAAAGCCTATTTTATCTCCGCTTTCGATATTGAACGAAACGCCCTCAAAGAGCGTTTCGCTGTCAAATGATTTTTTTATATTGCTTCCGTTTAAAAGTATCATACCAAACTCCGATTATTTTCCTGCGTATGCCATCATAGGTGTGAGCAGGTCTTTTAAAATGCTGTAGCCGTAGTAAAGGTCGGGACACCATCTTCCGCCGAGCGCCTCAAGATTTTTTACACTGCCCGCCCATGAAATAGATTGTACCACGTAAAATCTGTCGTGTGCCTCTCCTATCGGCTTAAGTCCCACATATGCGCCCATATGATTAAAGTGCGCTCTTACGCCGTCGTCGGGTGTTGCAAACGTTTCGTGATCCTCTGTTCTGTCGCCCTGCGGCGATTTGATTTTTATGCCTGCCCAGTTGTTCATTTCGGGCTTTACCGCACCGGTGTATTTGCCGAATCCCGTTTCCTTTGCCGCCTGTGCGTACAGTATTTCGGGGCGGAGTCCCGAAATTTCGCCGTATTTCCAGTAGGTCGGGGCAATATCTATAAATATCTGCGCCGCACCTCTGTCCTTTGCCCACTGCTGTGCCTGCTCGTATTTTATCTGCGCTTCGCCGATAATCGGCATGTATGATTTTTCTACGCCTAAATCCTCCCATGTAAGATTATTCTTATCCTCGGCAACTCTCTGTATAAATGTGCAGACCTCCGCACGTGTCAGGAGCGATTTGGGCTGAATTTTTCCGCCCGTGCCTTTCATATACGCACGTTCAACCGCAATGGAAAGCAGTGTCCTGTATTTGTCCGACACCTCCGCCGCATCGGAAAAATTCGCCTTTAATATTCCGCTGTTTCGTATATTTCCGGTATTGAGTCCCGACGCACGCACAAGCGTTGAGGCAAATTCTTCACGGGTTACTTTTTCATCACCGTTAAAATCCGCCGTTTTATCGGGCATATACCGTGACAGCGCATAGGCGTAATCATATTCCCAGCTGTCCTTTGAAACATCGTCAAAATCAAAATCGCCCTCGCCTTTCAAATTAAATGCGACAGTCAGTATCTTTGCCATCTGCGCACGTGTGAGATTATCGCCGAGCATAAGGTCGCCGCCGGGCGCACCCTGAACAATACCGTTTTCCGTACAGTATTCTATGCCTTTTTCCGCCCAGGGATACTCCTTGTGCCAATCCGCCGCCGAAACGGACGGCGAAAGCACAGCAATCAAAAGCACTGCCGAAATAATTTTTTTTATCATAAAAGTACATCTCCAATCTTATGTGCATAAATCCATTATATTATACAATACTTTTATGCTTTTTGCAAGTTAAATAAACAGCAAAAGGCTGAGTGCTATCACCGCCATACCGACAATAAATCCTATAATCGTAACCTTGCTTTTGTCATACTCACGTGCCATAGGCAGTAATTCTTCTATAGAAATAAAAACCATAATTCCCGCAATTGCGCCGAAAAGTATGCCGAACATTGTATCATTAAAGAACGGGCGCAGTATCATATACCCTATAAACGCACCTACAGGCTCGCTTATTCCCGACAAAAACGAAACCGCAAACGCCTTTTTCCGACTGCCCGACGAGAAATATATCGGCACGGAAACGGCTATTCCCTCGGGGATATTATGGATTGCGATTGCAACGGCTATAGCTATCCCCAAATGCGGATCACGCAGTGCGGAGGTGAATGTTGCCATTCCCTCGGGAAAGTTATGTATGCCTATCGCAAGCGCCGTTAAAAATCCCATACGCTTAAGAGTCGCTTCTCTGTTTTCTTTCAAGTTGCCTATATCACCCTCCGCCGACGGCACAAGCCAGTCGATAATGCAGATAAGCACTATTCCTCCGAAAAATGCCGCCGCCGCACACCAAAACCCCAATGTATTGCCTATTGACGCCGACATATAATCTCTCGATTTCTGAAAAATTTCCGTCATAGACACGTAAATCATTACTCCTGCCGAAAAGCCGAGCGAGCCGGCAAGGAATTTTGTATTTGTGCGCTTTGCAAACAGTGCCGCCACACTACCTATGCCCGTTGCAAGTCCTGCAAGCAGGGTAAGCGCAAACGCTGTAATGACGTTATTATCCATCGGTAATCACTCCTCTCCTTTTTCATATAATATGCCACAAAAAAAGAGATGTGAATGGGGACGATGCCCTCATACCGCCCGCAAACGGCGTACAGCACAAGTAGGGTACGATGCCCGCATCGTCCCTGAATACAAAAAGCACCTGACCGAAGGTCAAGTGCTTTTTGTGTATACGGCAATTGCCGTATAGGGGAGAAAGATATATTTACACCCGACCGTCCTTACGGACGGTCAACAGGGGGTAAGCAAATTAAATTTCGTCCTGTAATGCGTCGTATCCATGCTCGCCGGTACGGATTTTTATAACGTCCTCCACATTGTAGATGAACATTTTACCGTCGCCGATGTTACCTGTATACAGCGCTTTCTGAACTGTCTTTACAAGAGTCGGAACAGGAACCTTGCATACTACTATGTCAATCTTAAGCTTAGGCAGCAGCTTTGTATCCACAGCGTTGCCTCGGAAGCTTACGGTATGACCTTTCTGCATTCCGTGTCCGAATACGTTTGTAATAGTAATACCCGTTACGCCGAGTGCTTCGAGCGATTCCTGAAGCTCGTTGAACTTGTTCTGATTTGTAAGGATTGTTACCTTTGTAATCTTTGCGCCCGGTGTTTCGTTGTGAACTACCGGTACGGCAACGTCCTCGGGAACTGCACCCTCCGGAACCTCCGTTACCACGCCGTCTGACGGAGCTGAAAGCTCTGAGTCTGCCGATGCGGCAAAGTCGGGGTATGCGATGTTTCCGTGTTCGCCGATGTCAAGACCTGCAAGTTCTTCTTCACGTGAAACTCTGATTCCGATTGTCTTTTTAAGTACGAGCCATACGATTGATGACGTTGCAAATGCAAACGCACCTACGGTAACGATACCCAAAAGCTGAACGCCCAAAAGTCCGAAACCGCCGCCATGGAGTAAACCGTTTACTGTTGAAAGCGAAGTAACGCCCTCTTTTGCGAAAAGTCCTATACAGATTGTACCGAACACGCCGCAGCAAAGATGAACCGATGTTGCGCCGACAGGGTCGTCAATCTTAATCTTATCGAAGAAGATAACCGCAAATACTACTATTATACCTGCAATTGCGCCGATAAGTATCGAAGCTTCAACGCTTACGTAGGGGCAGCCGCCCGTGATTGCAACAAGGCCTGCCAGACAGCCGTTTATAGTCATACCCAAGTCAGGCTTGCCGACTACTATCCATGAAGTAATTGTTGATGTAAGCACAGCGGCGATAGCCGATGTGTTTGTTGTCATAAGTATGTACATTACGTCTGACGGGTTCTGGAAGCTCATTGTCGAGCCGGGGTTAAATCCGAACCAGCCGATCCACAGTACGAACAAACCGATAACCGCAAGCGACATATTATGTCCCGGTATAGCCTTCGGCTTGCCGTCCTTGCCGTACTTTCCGATACGGGGTCCCAAAATCATTGCTCCGGCAAGTGCCGACCAGCCGCCGAGCGAATGAACAACCGTATCGCCGGCGAAATCCTTGAAGCCTAAGCTTGCAAGCCAGCCGCCGCCCCATACCCAGTGACCGATTATCGGGTAGATGAAAAGCGTAAGCACAAACGAGAAAATGATGAACGATACGTATTTAATACGTTCCGCAACCGCTCCCGAAACGATTGTTGCCGCTGTTCCGCAGAACACAAGCTCAAAGAAGAACTTGCCCCAGAACGGAACGTTTGACGTTAATGTGTCATTATAAAAGCTGTTGTCCGCTCCGCCGAGAATGAACAAATGCTCCGTTCCGATAAACGGATTGTCACCGCCGAACATAAGTCCCCAGCCGAGTACCATAAATCCCAAAGAAGATACCGCAAAAACTATAAAGTTTTTTGAAAGAATATTGACTGTGTTCTTTGCCCTTGCAAAACCTGCCTCCACAGACGCAAAACCGAGGTTCATCCAGAACACCAGTATCGCACCGATGAATACCCATAGTGTGTCAATAATCATTGTCGTATCCATTAATACCACTCCTTTTTATTTTTTAAAAACAAAAAAGAGAACCCGAAACGCCTTTTTCTAAGGGCGTCCTTGTCCTCTTGTTTTTGTATTATACGCCGTGCAATACAAAATGTCAAGAAAAAATTTTCATTTTTTTTCATTTTGTATATTAATTCAGAAATTTGTATTGCGCATAAAATTATTTTTAGGTATATCTTCCAAAACTCAATTAAGTTCCTTATCGATTGCCTCTGCGGCGGCTTTTCCCGCACCCATTGCAAGAATAACCGTTGCCGCACCCGTTACGACGTCACCGCCGGCATACACGTGTTCGCGTGAAGTTTTGCCGACCTCATCGGCAACAATACAACCGCGCTTATTGGTTTCAAGACCCTTTGTGGTCTTTCTGATAAGCGGATTGGGAGTCTGTCCTATGGCAACAACCACCGTATCGACATCAAGCACTTCTTCACTGCCCGCAATCTCAACCGGGCGTCGTCTGCCACTTTCGTCCGGCTCGCCCAGCTCCATTTTGATAACCTCCATACCGGTTACCCAGCCGTCCTCGTTTCCGAGAATTTTGGTGGGATTTTGCAAAAGCTTAAACTCAATTCCCTCCTCCTCGGCATGGAAAACCTCCTCGGCTCTTGCCGGAAGCTCCTCTCTGCCTCGGCGGTATACGATATACACATCGTCCGCACCCAAGCGCTTTGCGCTTCTTGCGGCGTCCATGGCAACGTTTCCGCCGCCTAAAACGGCAACCTTTTTGCCTACATAGACAGGCGTATCGTATTCGGGGAATTTATATCCCTTCATAAGATTTATTCTCGTTAAAAATTCGTTTGCGCTGTACACGCCGTTAAGGCTTTCGCCCTCGATACCCATAAATCTCGGCAGACCTGCGCCCGAGCCGATATATACGGCGTCATAACCCATCTCGTCAAACAGCTCGTCAATCGTAAGTGTTTTTCCCACGATAACGTTTGTTTCAATGTCAACGCCCATTGCCTTAAGGTTTTCTATCTCTTTCTGAACAATGTCCTTTGGCAGTCTGAATTCGGGGATACCGTACATCAGCACGCCGCCTGCTGTATGGAACGCCTCAAACACCGTTACTTTATAGCCGCGCTTTGCCAAATCGCCTGCGGCGGTAAGTCCCGACGGGCCCGAGCCGACAACGGCAACTTTTTTGCCGTTTGTTTCGGGTACTTCGACAGTATCCTTAACGTGCTTCATATGGTAATCGGCGGCAAATCTTTCAAGTCTGCCTATGCCGACGCTTTCGCCCTTTATTCCTCTTACGCATTTCGATTCGCACTGCTTTTCCTGCGGACATACTCTGCCGCAGACAGCCGGAAGCGCATTGGTTTCCTTAATCTTTTGGTATGCTTCTTCAAATTTTCCGTCCGCAATAAGCGCAATAAATTCAGGTATTTTTACGCTTACGGGACAGCCCTGCATACAGGGCTTGTTTTTGCAATTAAGGCATCTTTTCGCCTCGTCAACCGCCATTTCCTCGGTATAACCCGTTGTTACCTCCAGGAAGTTTTTATTTCTGACATTCGGACACTGCTCCGGCATCGGATTTTTGTCCATTCTCATATTCGGCATTATATAATCCCTCCCCAATCATTCGCCGCGGTTCGTTCTGCCGATACGGCAGTGACCCTCGGCACAGGATTTCTGTTCGTAGTCCTTAAACATTCTTCCGCGCTTCATTGCGCTGTCCCAGTCAATTTTATGACCGTCAAAATCCGGTCCGTCGACACAGGCAAATTTTGTTTTGCCGCCTACCGTAACACGGCAGCCGCCGCACATACCCGTACCGTCAATCATAACGGGGTTCATACTTACCGTTGTCGGAATACCGTATTTTTCCGTAAGCTTGCACACGAATTTCATCATAACAAGCGGGCCTATCGCAATTACCTCATCAAACTTTTCGCCCGACTGTATTTCTTTTTCGAGCATATCGGTAACAAAGCCCTGGTTGCCGTTTGAGCCGTCATCGGTAGCGATAATAAGCTTATCGGCAACAGGTTTCAATTCCTCCTCGAGGATAATCAGATCCTTGCTCCTAAATCCCGTTATAACCGTAACGTCCGCACCGAGCTTATGCAGTTTTTTCGCCTGCGGATACGCTATAGCAGTTCCCAAGCCGCCGCCTATTACGGCAACCTTCTTTTTGCCGTCGAGCGGCGTAGGCATTCCGAGCGGACCTGCAAAATCCCTAAGGCTGTCGCCTGCTTCAAGCAAGGCAAGGTCCTTTGTTGTCTTGCCGACAATCTGAACAATTATCGTAACCGTTCCCTTTTCACGGTCGTAATCGGCAATGGTAAACGGCACTCTTTCGCCGTACTCGTCAATTCTCAAAATAATAAACTGCCCCGGCTCCGCTTTTTTCGCTATCAAAGGCGCTTCTACCTCCATAAGGAAAATCTGCGGATTGAGCATATTTTTCTTAACTATTTTATATGACATAAATTCACCCCACAAATACGTAAATATATTAATATTGTAACACATTTTTTCTTAACTTTCAATACGTTTTTCGGAATTTTTGCGCATATACATAAGCGGAGGTGTTTTTATGTTTCGAGGAATGAGGCTCAGACAGCGTGAGGTTATAGACATATCAACGGCGGAAAAGCTGGGGTTTGTAAACGATGTTGAAATAAACGAGGTGACGGGAAATATCGAGTCGATAATAGTGCCGAAAAGGTATCGCTTTTTCACACACATATTCGGCGGAGGTGAGCTGGTTATCCCCTGGGAAAACATTGAGGCGGTGGGGCGCGAAATCGTGCTTGTGCGATTGCCGGGAGGTATATCCGACAACGGATTGATAAAATAGCCGACAGGCGAAAAAATAATAAATTTTTCTTGAAATACAAAAAAAATTATAGTATAATATAATCAAATGATGTACGGAAAGGATAAATTACTATGAAATGCCCCTATTGCGGATTTATAGAAAGCAAGGTGATTGACTCGCGCCCGACAGACGAAAGCAGCGCCATACGCCGCCGCAGAGAATGTCTTAAATGCGGAAAGCGTTTTACCACATACGAAAAGCTTGAATCGCTGTCGCTCGTGGTTGTGAAAAAGGATCAGTCAAGACAGCCGTATGACAGAGACAAGGTGCTTAAAGGCATAATTACCGCCTGTGAAAAGCGCCCGATTTCGCTTGCGCAAATGGAAAAAGTCGCTGATGATATAGAGAGCGAGCTCTACCAGTCAATGGAACGCGAAATAGACTCTACAACTATCGGCGAAAAGGTTATGGATCGCTTAAAACAGCTTGATGAAGTTGCATATGTGCGTTTTGCTTCGGTATACAAGCGGTTTGAGGATATTCACACCTTTATGGCTGAATTAAAGGGGCTTATAGACGATAAATAATACACTGGGCGATAGGCGGTTTTTCTGCCTATTGCTTTGTTTTTGGAGGATTTTATTATGGAAAGGACTATTGCCGCAATATCCACGCCCATAGGCACGGGCGGTATTGCCGTAATACGAATAAGCGGTGCGGACGCAATAAGTATTGCGGACAAGGTGTTTTGCGGAAAGGACAAACTCTCTGATGCACCATCGCACACGGTGCATTACGGGTTTATAAAGGACGGTGACGGAAACACGGTTGACGAGGTACTTGCGACCGTTATGCGTGCGCCCAAAACCTTTACACGTGAGGATATTGTCGAGATAAGCACGCACGGCGGAATAACCGCCTCGCAGGGCGTGCTTGACGCCGTGATACACGCCGGCGCATACATTGCGGAGCCGGGCGAGTTTACAAAGCGTGCGTTTTTGAACGGGCGCATAGACCTCTCGCAGGCGGAGGCGGTAATCGATATTATCAATTCAAAGTCCGCACTTGCAAAAGCGAATGCTCTCAATCAGCTTGAGGGAAATTTATCCGCAGAGATAAAGAAAATAAGGGGCGCTCTTGTGCATCTCGCATCACAGATGCAGGTTATAATCGATTATCCCGACGAGGACCTTGAGGACGTGACAACCGACGACATAAGAAGAATATGCGCCGAAAATCTCGCTCTTACTCAAAAGCTTTTAAAAACGGCGGACAGCGGACGGATTATGCGTGAGGGCATACGGGTGTCCATTTCGGGAAAGCCGAACGTGGGAAAATCCTCGGTGCTTAATATGCTTTCTCATTCGGAGCGTGCCATAGTTACCGATATTGCCGGCACTACACGTGACGTTATAGAGGAATACGTAAACCTTGACGGAATACCGCTTATACTGTCGGACACGGCAGGCATACACGATACCGACGACACGGTCGAAAAAATAGGCGTGGAGCGGTCGTTAAAATCGATAGACGAGGCAGACCTTGTGCTTGCGGTGATTGACGGCAGCCGTGAAACAGACAGTTACGATAAGGCAGTTCTTGAAAGCACAAAGGGCAAAAAGCGGATTATTCTCGTGAACAAATCCGACATTGCGAAAGCGGATATTGAATATATAAAATCGCTGTCAGACGGCAGTGAGGTAATTGAAATAAGCGCCCTTACAGGTGACGGTGCAGACAGGCTGTCGGAGGTTATAAAGAGGATATACAGCCTCGGAGAAATAGGCGTTTCAAACGGCACGGTGATAACGAATATGCGCCACAAAAAGGCGCTTGACGCCACCGAGGCGGCGCTTTCGCGTGCGGTTTCGGCGCTTGACGGCGGTATGCCGCCCGACATTGCGGCGATAGACATAAACGCCGCAATCGAAAGTCTCGGCGAGATAACGGGCGAAACCGTCTCCGACCTTATTGTAGACAGTATATTCCATAATTTCTGCGTAGGAAAGTAAGGGTGATACCATGCGTATAGATAAATTTCTTTCGGCTTGCGGCGCTGCAACAAGGAGCGAAGCGAAAAAGCTTATAAAAAGCCGCCGAATAACAATTGACGGCGTATGCGCAAGAAGTGCGGACGAGCAGGTTGATGCGGAAAAGTCCGTCATTGCGCTTGACGGAAAGGAGCTTATATACAGAGAATTTGTGTATATAATGCTCAACAAGCCGCAGGGATATATCAGCGCCGTATATGACAAGCATTATCCCGTTGTGACCGAGCTTATCGGGAACGAATATTCACATTTTAACGTGTCGCCCGTCGGGCGGCTCGATCTTGACACGGAGGGGCTTTTAATACTCACAAACGACGGGAAATTTAATCATAATATGACCTCTCCGAACAAAAACGTTTACAAAAGATATTTTGCAAAGCTTGACAAGCCTGCGGAAAAGGAGGATATTGACGAATTTAAAAAGGGTATGGCTTTTAAAGATTTTACAGCCAAACCCGCATTGCTTGAAATAACAGTCAACCCGTATGAGGTGTTTATTGAAATTGCGGAGGGTAAATTTCATCAGGTAAAAAGAATGTGTGAACGCATAGGCAAAAGCGTGGTTTATTTAAAGCGTGTATCGATAGGCACACTGGTGCTTGACGATACCCTTACACCGGGGGAATACCGTGAGCTTACATCTGAAGAATTGGAGAAACTTATCGAAGGAAGATGATAGCGGTGGATACCGAATATGAAAGGAAAATAGGCGAAAATATAAAACGCTTAAGACAAAAAAATTATTTGTCGCAGGACGAACTTGCGGCAAAGCTTCAGATTGAGGGCTGCGACATAACACGAAGTGCCGTGGCAAAAATAGAAGTCGGGCAAAGGCATCTTTATGCTGACGAAATACGGGTTCTTAAAAGAATTTTTAAGGTCAGCTATGAGGATTTGCTTGATATAGAGCCATAATTAACAAACGAGTTTAACAAGGGAGAAAGTTAAACCTTGCGCAATTTCAAATAAAATACCTTTTATTAACATAACAAAAAAATGTGTTTCCCTTTTGGGAAACACATTTTTTCACGGCGATGCCCTCATTTTATTCACTGTACAAATCTTCAGGGTTTCCGCCGAACATCTTATACGCATACTGCAGCTGCAAATCAACCGTGGTTTCGAGCTTTTCAAACATATTCTCCAGCACTACCTGCGTGGGAATATCCAACACGCCCGACGCACAAAGATTATTCTCCGCCTGGAACGCCGAAACAGCCGTTCTCAGATCCTCGTCAAACACGGGATCGTCCGTCTTGTTCGTGTAATAGCCGAGCATTGAAAGCCTTTCCTTTGCCGCTATCACCATTGTATCGTTATCGCCCAGTGCAAGCCGTGTCTTAAAATCAAAACGATTGTATTTCATCGAATCGATTTTCTTTGTGGTATTGTCTATCACCTCATCCGGCTCAAGACCCACATGGTTTATTTCTCTGCCGTTACGTGTCTTGTACTGACCCATCGTAAGCTTAAAGCGCATACCGTTTGTAAGCGGATATATCTGCTGTACAACCGCCTTGCCGTAGGTTGTTGTTCCGACAAGCTTTGCAATGCCCGAATCCTGCATTGCGCTTGCGAGTATCTCCGATGAGCTTGCCGTATTTCCGTTTACGAGAACGGCAAAATCAAATTCGGGTGCTTTTAAATCCGAACGGTATGTAACGTTATCCCTTTCGTTTCGGCACACGAGGTCGATTATCTTTCCCTTCGGCACTATCTGCTTTGCAATGTCTATCGCAGCGTCCAGAAGTCCGCCCGGATTATTTCGCAAATCCATTATAATATGTTTCACGCCCTTTGAGCGGAAATCATTAAGCATTTCGGTAAACTCCTGCGTTGTGGTACTGCCGAACGTGGTCAGCTTTATATAGCCTATATCACCCTTGAACACACCGCCCGTAACGGTACTCTGATGCACCGAAACACGTGTGGCATTTATCTCGATCAAGTCAGACCCACGCAGAACCGTAAGACGTACACGTGTGTCAAGATCGCCGACTATCATATCCCTTACTTCGTTAATGGATTTTCCCTTGCACTCCACGCCGTCAACGGCATATATCTTGTCGCCCACCTGGAAACCGGCTTTCTGAGCGCTGCCGTTTTCCTCTGAAAAGCCCGTTATTTCAACGTAATCGCCGTTTTTCTGAATTACAACGCCTATGCCGTAAAAGCTTTTGTTTATGCTGTTTTCGTAATTCTGATATTCCTCATATGTGAAAAATTCACTGTAATCGTCAAGTCCCTCAAAGGTACTCTTTAAAAGCGGAATAAGCATATCGGGATTTTCCGCCAGAAACTTTGACAATCCGTCACGCACTATCTTATCCGATGTGAGAGTATCGTCTATGTACAGTTGCGAAATATACCCCGTTATCCGCTCATAAGCCTCGTATTCTTCGCTCAAAGCATCGGCATACACTCCCGAGCCGCACAAAAACACAGCTCCCGACAGCAGTGCCGCCGCTATTCTTTTAAATTTCATCTGCATTACCTCTTGTTTATCTTTATTGTCATATCGTTATAATACTCCTCACCCTGTATGTACAGAGTGTAAACCATATGCAATATTCCACCGTTATCCGACAAGCCGTTTTCCATTAAAAGCGTTTCGTTTTCCATTTCCATATTGCCGTAAGGCAGAGCGTACATAAACCTTGTTTTTTCGCCCGTTCTGCACAGCATTTCGGAATTGACAAGCCCCCTGCGCCTGATTTTTACCTCATTTTCCCAGACAATAACGGTCGACAAGGTTTCGGCGCCGTCCTCAACGCTTTTATACATAATATACGACTTCCCGTTTTTTCGGCAGAAACTGCCTGTGGTTTTTTCTTCTATGGTATCTGCACTGTCGTTTGTTTTTTGCCTGTTTAATATAGTTATATCATAAATATCAGTATTTTTCAATGTCAATTTTTCTCACCTGACCGCCGATTTCCCTTTCAAGGAAAATTCCGCCGAGTTCTTCAAACCCCTCCACGTTATCACTCACATAATAGCTGTAGTTTCCGCCGTTTTTCTGTTCGTGACACATTTGGGCGCTTATTTTCTTTTTGAGGTATTTTGCGGTTTCCGCACCGGGGTCGATAAGCTTCACTCCGTCGCCCATATATTCCGCAATCACTTTTCTGAGCAGCGGATAATGCGTACAGCCCATAATGAGCGTATCAACGCCCGCTTTTCTTATATCGCACAGATATTCATCGACCGCAAGCTTTGTCATTTCCGTATCGAAATGACCGTTTTCCACAAGCGGTACAAACAGCGGACACGCCTTTGTAAACGTTTCGATACCGCTGTCATACGCTTTTATAAGGTTTACGTACGAGCCGCTCTTTATCGTGCCGGGCGTACCGATTATACCTATTTTCTTGTTTTCCGTAACTCTTACCGCAGTATACACCGCCGATTCCACCACGCCCACTATAGGCGTTTCAAACTCGTCCTTCACTTGCGGCAATGCCACAGAGCTTGCCGTACCGCAGGCGATAACGATTATTTTCACGCCGAAGCTGTTTAAAAACCGTATATCGCTGCGTGTATATTTAAGAATGATTTCCGCCGAGCGTGTGCCGTAAGGCACTCTGCCCGTATCGCCGAAATATATTATGTCCTCGTTCGGGAGCTCACGCATTATCTGCTTGACGGCGGTAAGTCCGCCAAGTCCCGAATCGAACACACCTATACTTTTGTTATTCATCTTTTAACTCTCTTTTCCGCAAGTTCGATAAGTTTATCCAAAAGCTCCGCATACGGAACGCCCACAGCACCCCATAATTTCGGGTACATACTTATGCTTGTAAAGCCCGGCATGGTATTGATTTCATTAAGCACAACAGAGCCGTCGCTGTTTTTTACAAAGAAATCCACTCTCGAAAGTCCCTGTCCGTCAAGCGCCTTAAACGCCGCAACGGCATATTCACGTATTTTTTCTATCGTTTCTTCGGGAAGCTCCGCCGGGATTTGAAGTCTTGTTGAATTATCGACATATTTTGCGTCAAAATCGTAAAACTCAACCTCCGGTATTATCTCGCCGACAGTTGACGCACTCGGGAGATTGTTTCCCAAAACGGCGCACTCAACCTCGTGACCGACAATGTTTTCTTCAACCAATACTTTTTCGTCAAACTTTCTTGCGTTTTCAACAGCCGACTTAAATTCTTCACGGTTGCCCGCCTTGCCGACTCCGAATGATGAGCCTGTTCTTGCAGGCTTTACAAAGCACGGATAGCCGAGCTTCTTTTCCGCCTCATCGGCTTTTTCGTCCAAATCGTCGCCTTCTCTTACGACTATCCAGTCCGCCTGCGGTATGCCGGCATTTTGGAACACTATTTTTGAATTTGTCTTATCCATACCGTTTGCCGACGCCGGTACGCCCATTCCGACATACGGAATGTGCGAAAGTTCAAACAGACCCTGTATTGTTCCGTCCTCGCCGTACTCGCCGTGGAGTACGGGAAATATAACATCGGGATATTTTCTTGTGACCTTGTCGCCGTCAAACACCAAAAGCGCACGCTCCTCGCCGTCGGGCGATACAACAGCCTTTTTGCTTACTTCCTTTTCCCACGCACCGCTCTCTATCTTGGCATAATCGCCCTCATAGAGATACCATGCGCCGTTTTTTGTTATTCCAATAACATCTATATCATATTTTTCTTTGTCAAGGTTATTTAAAATTGAGGTTACGGACTTTCCCGAAATATCATGCTCGGGCGATTCTCCTCCGAAAATTACGCATATTCTTTTCTTTCCCAAATCCAATCTTCCTTTCACTTATAAACTATCTATTATATAATACCTGTTTTTACTGCGGATTTCAAGTGTTTTCCTGTATTTGTAACATAATATTATCATTGTTCAAAGTTTCTTAACTTTTCTAACACCGCCTCGAAGTAATCGGGGAGCGGTGCGGAAAACTCCATCATCTCGCCCGTTTTGGGGTGTACAAAGCCTATTGTGCGTGCGTGCAGAAGCTGACCGTTAAGATTAAACCGCTCCTTTTTTACACCGTACACTTTATCCCCTACGATGCTGTGACCCAATGACGCCATATGCACACGTATCTGATGCGTGCGCCCCGTTTCGAGAACGCACTCGATAAGCGTGTATCTGCCGAACCGCTCAAGCACGCTGTAATGCGTTACCGCTTCACGTCCGCCCTGCACAACCGCCATTTTTTTGCGGTCGGACGGACTTCTGCCTATGGGTTTGTTTACCGTTCCGAAATCCTCTTTTATATTCCCGTTCACAAGCGCATTATACTTCCTTAACGCTTTTCTTTCTTTCAGCTGTTCGGAAAGCTTTAAATGCGCCTCGTTGTTTTTTGCCGCAACCAGAAGTCCCGAGGTGTCTTTATCTATTCTATGCACAATTCCGGGTCTGATTACACCGTTTATTGCCGACAGCGACTCTCCGCAATGATACAAAAGCGCATTGACAAGCGTTCCGCTTTCGTTGCCTGCGGCAGGGTGTACAACCATTCCCTGCGGTTTGTTGATAACTATAACGTCATCGTCCTCGTACACTATATCGAGCGGTATGTTTTCGGGAACAAGCGAAAGCTCCTCCGGCTCGGGAATATCCGCCGATATTTCCTCGCCGCCCTTTATTTTATAGTTCTTACCCAGCGCCTTGCCGTTTACCGTCACAAGCCCGTCGGTGCAAAGCTTTGCGGCATAGCTTCTGGATATTTCCTCCGCCGAGTCGGAAATAAATTTATCTATCCTTTCGCCGATGTTTTCCGCATCGGCATACAATACAAGCCTACTCATTCTTTTTATCGAAAAACACTTCGTAAACTACAAGCAGCACCGCACCTACGGTAATTGCAATATCCGCAATGTTGAACACGGGAAAATTCATAAACGAAACGCTTATAAAATCCACCACGTACCCATGCGCTATTCTGTCAATCGCATTGCCGAGCGCTCCCGAAAAAACCAGTGCGAGCGAGGTGCACAAAAGCGGATTTTTCGGACGCTTTACAATAAAATACACAATAATGCATATGCAGAACACCGCCGAAACAACGCTTAAAACCGACACCTTTCCGCTCAAAAGCGAAAATGCGGCGCCCGTATTTTTTACGAATACAAAGTCTGCAATGTGCGGTATGGTATAAAATGTATCGCCCAATGCCACATTCCCCTGTATCCAGAATTTTATCAGCTGATCCGCCACAGTTATCACAATCGCAATCAAAGCATAAACAGCAAGCATTTATCTTTCCCCTTTCAAATAATCAACCGCCGCATAAACCTCACTGCGGCTTATATCCTTAACGGAAACCACCTTTCCTTTTGATACGGGAAGTATGAATTTAAGCGTTCCGTTAAGCTTTTTCTTGTCTTTCTGCATAAGTTCCCATATCGTTTCGCCGCTCGGCAAATCGAACGGTTTAAAGCCGTATTTTTTCATTATTTCCTCGGTTTCAAGGAGCAAATCTTCGGTTATCATTCCTCGCTTTAATGCGATATACTCCGCTCCTATCATACCTATTCCCACACATTCGCCGTGCGTTTTTGAGAAATTACTGCCTGCCTCAACAGCGTGTCCGATTGTGTGTCCGAAATTCAGTATCGCACGCAGTCCCATTTCACGCTCATCATTCATAACAACGTCCGCTTTTATTCTGCAATTTATCTTTGTCATATAAATAAGCGTGTCGGTATCGAGCTTTTTCACTTTTTCGCAATTTTGCATAAGGTAGTCGAAAAATTCGGCGTCACGGATAATTCCGTGCTTTATCACCTCGCCCATACCCGAAACAAACTGCTCCTCGGGGAGCGTTTTAAGCGTTGCGACATTTATGTACACAAGCTTCGGCTGATGAAATGCGCCCAAGAGATTTTTTCCGTCCTCAAAATCTATTCCCGTTTTTCCGCCCACGGAGCTGTCCGACTGCGAAAGGAGCGTTGTGGGGACTTGCACAAAGCGTATTCCACGCATATAAATCGCCGCCGCAAAGCCTGCCATATCGCCGACAACCCCGCCGCCGAGTGCGATTATCATACTGTTTCGGTCAAGCTTATGCTCCACGCACGCACGGCAAATTCCGAGTATAGACTCCATATTCTTATTCTTTTCGCCCGCTTCAAACGCATAAACCGCAGTATCAAAACCGCCGTCTGTAAGCACGCTTTTAACCTCGTCCGCATACAGATTAAGCACGTTTGTATCGGTAACTATAAGCAGTTTTTTCGGTGCGCCGATTTCTTTCAAAGCGTCCGAAAGTCCCGAAAAGCTGTCGGTAAATTCTATATTGTACGAGTTTTCTCCCAAATCGACATAAAGTCTGTCAGCCATATAAAAGCTCCTTTCAGATTATTCGAGCGGCAATGACGCCACTGCATTAAGCGTCATATCCGCAAAGTTTTTATCCAAATATCCGTAATATCCGGCACAGGCTATCATAGCCGCATTGTCCGTACAAAGAACGGGCGGCGGATATATTACGTCTATGCCATGCTCATCTGCACGGGCAGTCATTTTCTCACGCAATTCCGAATTTGACGCAACTCCGCCGGCAAGCGCAATTATTTTGCTGTTCTTACGCATTGCCGCTTCTATCGTGTGTTCGCACAATACGTCCGTCACTGCCGCCTGAAAGCTTGCGGCAATATCCGCTTTGTTATATTCCTCGCCGTTTTGGTCAAGTTTATGCAGATAATTTATAACAGCCGTTTTTACTCCGCTGAAAGAAAAATCAAGCGAATTTTTATCCATTTTCACTCTCGGGAAATGCACCGCATCGGGATTTCCCTCCTTTGCAAGCTTATCTATAAGCGGGCCGCCCGGATAGCCGAGTCCGAGAACTCTCGCTATTTTGTCAAAAGCCTCGCCTGCCGCATCGTCACGTGTTCTGCCCATAACCTCGAAATGAGTGTAGTCCTTTACCTCAACGATATGGCTGTGTCCGCCCGATGCGACAAGGCAAACGAACGGCGGCTCAAGCTCGGGGTGCGCCGCAAAGTTTGCGCTTATATGTCCCTTTATATGATGCACCGGCACAAGCGGCTTTTTGAGCGCATACGCAAGCGCCTTTGCGGTTGATACGCCCACAAGCAGTGCGCCTATCAGTCCGGGGCCATAGGTGACGGCTATTGCGTCAATATCGTCAAAGGTCATACCTGCCTCCTCCAGTGCGCTGTCAATAACCGTATCGATTGTTTCTATATGCCGTCTTGACGCCACCTCGGGCACAACTCCGCCGAATTTCTTGTGCAGAGCTATCTGTGTATTTATAACGTTTGAAAGAATTTCACGCCCGTTTTTGACAACAGCCGCCGCCGTTTCGTCGCACGAGCTTTCTATTCCGAGTATATATATATCTTTCATTACTGCTCCTTTAAGGGACGTGACATAATAATTGCGTCCTCATTGTTATCTCTGTAGTATCTTTTGCGCAGACCTATCGGCGAAAAGCCGTATTTTTCATACAGACTGCGTGCGGCTTTATTTGACCTGCGCACTTCAAGAGTAAGTTCATAAAGTCCTATTTTTTCGGCTCGTGAAATTGCGGCGCTTATAAGCATACCGCCGACACCTCGGCGCCTGTATTTTTCGCATACGGCAACATTTGTTATGTCCCCTGTGTTCCAGAAGCCTATATAACCTGCACATTCGCCGTCAATGCGTGCGGCAAAGTATGTCGCAATATCGTTATTGTATTCATCGCAAAACGATTTCTCCGACCATGGTATGGCAAAACATTCCTTGTCGATGCGTGCAAATTCCTTTGCGTCATCCGCTTTCATTTCGTCTATCGTTATCATTGCTCTTTAATCGGCAGTTTTTCAGCAATATCAACTATTGCGTCATATATTTCCTGTGCCGTTTCTTTGTATTCCTCAAGGTCACCGCCGTACGGATCGGATATATCGCCGCTGCCGCCGCCGTATTCCTTTAAGGTGTATACCTTATCGCCCGCTGTCGGTGCGATTATCCTTTTCTGACCCTCGGTCATTGTAAGGACGAGATCGGATTTTTTCAAAAGCTCCTCCGTTACCGGCTGTGTGCGGTGCTCCGATATATCTATACCCATATCCGCCATCGCTTTTACGGCATTTTCGCTCGCCGGCTGTCCCGGCTCGGCAAAAATACCGGCGCTTTCGATGAGTACGTCAAGGTCGTTTTCCACCGCAACCTTGTCCATAATGTAAGCCGCCATAGGGCTTCGACACGTGTTTCCCGTGCAGACAAATAATATGTTCATAAAAATATCTCCTTTGTTTTTTTCGGGTTAATTGGGTGAGTGACACCCTGCCCGTAGCTTTGTGCATATTGGTTTTCTTCGGGTCGATGAGGGCATCGACCCCTACGGCTTAGTGCATATTTTATGCGATATTGCGGATTG
>ERZ808246.426-NODE-426-length-35732-cov-4.962693_pt1 | contig 35732 bp, 35 predicted proteins | sample MGYA00521083_ERZ808246 | MGnify/ENA primary metagenome ERZ808246 (study PRJEB31516, sample SAMN03275577) | gut metagenome | biome: mammalia-associated habitat; material: feces | host: Papio cynocephalus | place: Kenya | collected 2012-07-07 ...
AGGGGCCGGAAATCGGGCATATCGAGGCCCACAACGAGCGCACCAAGGAGAAATATGCCAGCAATCCCGACGTAGACACGTCCCGCAGTCACCTGAATTTCCATCTGGTGACGCCGCAGCGCAAGTACCGCGCGGAGGCAGAAAAGCAGATCGCGGAAGCAGGCTGCCGCACGCGGTCGGACAGCGTGCGCGTGGTGGAGGCACTGGTGACAGCCAGCCCGGAGTTCTTCAAGGGCAAGAAAAAGGCGGAGGTCAAAGCCTATTTCACCGAGGCGCTGGCTTTCATCGAAAAATATCAGGCAAAGGACACGATCATCTCCGCCGTGGTGCATATGGACGAGAAAACGCCCCATATGCACCTTTGCTTTATCCCGCTGACGGCGGACAAGCGGCTCTCTGCCAAGGAGATCGTGGGCAACAAGAAAAAACTGACGTGGTGGCAGGATGAATTCTGGAAGCATATGGTCAAAAAATACCCCGATCTGGAGCGCGGCGAGAGTGCCAGCCAGACCGGGCGCGACCACATCCCGCCGAGGGTGTTCAAGGAGGCCGTCCATCTGAACCGACTGAAGGAGCAGATCATGGCTATCCTGAACGACACCAATCCGTTCAACAAAAAGGCCAAGCTGGACGAGCTGGAAGCGCTGCTGAACAAGTACATCCCCGGCGCGGAGGCTCTGCGGACGAAGCTCAAGAAGTACGACGCCGCATATAAGGCGCTGACCGCCGAGAATGCGGCGATGGAGAAACAGTTGGACGCGGCATCAAAGGAGAGCGTTCTGAAAAAGCTGGAGATCAGCGAAAAGCTCCGGGAGCTGGACGAGCTGCACCGCATGGTGGATGTCCTGCCTCCGGAGATTTTGCAGGCGGCAAAGCAGGTGGCCGCGCATAAGCAGCAGGAAAGATGAGGAAACTAAGGGTGTTAAAGGAGGTCGGTTCTATTTGGAGATGAACGTCAGGGACGATCAGAAGCTTGTTGAAATCTGGCTGACGAATGCAGAAAAAATTGACCCCGTCCTGCGGGAGGGGCTGAAGGAGATTTACGCCAAGTATAAGACGAAGAAATACATGGTCGCCGTGTTCGAGTCCGGCAAGGGCGATCTTTATGAGAACACGCGGGATCTGCTGCTCTTCAACCGGCGGCGCAGCGCCGAAAAAACCGTGCAGCAGGCAAAAAAGCAGCGGGCCGTGGACATGGAGCACTGAACATTGGGCGGAAGGGAACAATCCCTTCCGCCCTTTTTCTTTTTTACTCTTGCAAAAAGCGAAAACGTTATGTACAATATTATCTGAAATGAGATATAGCTTGATAGATATGCGTGGCATGTCCGCCTTGTAAGGAACGAAGGTAAGCGAATGAACGAGATTGAAAATAACGGAATCCAGCTGTTTGAAGATCAAAAAATCGGTGTGGCTTGGGACGCTGAACGAGAAGACGAAGGAGAATACAGATGGAAAATGAAATGGTGGAGCGCAGCGAAATTCTGCTGTACAGCGATGAAAACGGAAAAGAGTTTGTCAGCGTCGTGTTCAAGAACGAGACATTCTGGCTGACGCAGAAGGCAATGGCAGAGCTGTTCGGTTGCACAGCGGACAACATCTCGCTACACTTGAAGAATATCTTCGCGGAAAGCGAATTGAATCGGGAAGCAGTTACCGAGAAATTCTCGGCAACTGCCGCAGACGGGAAAAACTATCTGACCCAGCACTACAACCTCGATGCCATCATCGCTGTCGGCTATCGCGTGAACTCCAAGAAGGCCACGCGGTTTCGCCAGTGGGCGACAAAGACGCTCAAAGAGTACATCCAGAAGGGCTTTGTTCTCAACGACGAGCTGATGAAAAACGGCCGTCCGTTCGGCAAGGACTACTTTGACGAGCTGCTGGAGCGCATCCGGGAGATCCGCGCCAGCGAACGCCGGGCGTATCAGAAAATTGCGGATGTATTTGAGCAGTGCAGCTACGATTACGACAAAAACAGCGACACGACAAAGGCATTTTACGCGTTTGTGCAGAACAAGCTGCACTATGCTGTTACCGGCAAGACCGCCGCAGAGCTGATTTCCGAGCGGGCGACGCTGGACAGCCCCACGATGGGGCTTACCACATGGAAGGGTGCGCCGGATGGGAAGATTCTGAAAAGCGACACGCTGGTGGCGAAGAACTACCTGAATGAAAAGGAGCTTTCTCGCCTGAACCGGCTGGTGACCATGTTCATCGACTACGCCGAACTGATGGCGGAAGACGAACAGCTGATGAGTATGCAGGACTGGCTGAACGAAACCGACCGTTTCCTGACCAACAACCGCCGGAACGTGCTGGACGGAAAAGGGCATATTTCGCGGGAAGCGGCGGTGAAAAAGGTCGGCGCGATTTACGAGGAGTTCCGCAAAAAGCAGGACGCCGCGTACATCTCCGAGTTTGACCGTCAGACGGAAAAGTATCTCAAGGGTGAATGACCATGATTGAAACATTTGACATCGCGGGCTATGCCCGCATTTCCGTAGATGATGAGCAGGATCAGAAGAATATCTCGATTGAGAACCAGAAGGCCATCATCGAGGACTATGTAAAGAACCACTTCCCCGGCAGTACGCTGACTTTTTTTGAAGACCGCGACCGCTCCGGCTACACATTCGAGCAGCGCGAGGGCTATCAGGAGATGCGCCGGGGGCTGATGAGCCACAAGTATGACATTCTCATTATCAAGGATTTCTCGCGTTTTTCCCGCCGCAACTCGCGCGGGCTTGTGGAGCTGGAGGACCTGCGCGACGCAGGCGTCCGGATCGTCTCCATCGGGGACGGGGTGGACTTTCCGAATGACGATGACTGGCTGAAAATCCAGTTCCAATTTCTCGTGAACGAAATGCCCGTCACGGACACTTCCCGCAAGGTGCGCAATGTCATCAAGCGGCGGCAGAACGACGGCGAGTGGATCTGCGCCGCACCCTACGGCTATCTCGTGACCGAGGACAAGCAGTTTGAGATCATCCCCACCGAGGCCGAGACCGTCCGCAAGATTTTTGACCTCTACAACAACGCTGGTTGGGGCTACAAGAAAATCGCCAACTATCTCACCGATCAGGGCGTTCCCACGCCGCGCATGTCCGAGCGGATGCGCAAGGAGGCGGCGGGAAAGAAAACCAAGCGGGAGGCCAAGAACGCATGGGCCATTGCCACCGTGCAGGGCATTCTGGACAACGATTTCTATATCGGCACGCTGCGGCAGGGCAAGTACACCCGCGCCAAGATCAACGGCAAGGAGGTCAAGCGCAACGACGACGAGCACATCGTCATCGAAAACCACCATCAGGCCATCATCGACTACCGCACCTTCGCCATCACCAGCGCGCTGCGGGAAAAGCGCAGCCGCAATAACTATCGCGGCGTCAAGATCAACGACAATGTGTACTCCGGTTTTTTGCAGTGCGGCGACTGCGGCAGTCCGCTGTTCGCCATGAGCCGCAGCGACTTAGCGCCCGCCTACACCTGCGGAACATATCACCGGCGCGGCCTCAAGGGCTGCACCAGTCACCACATCCGCGTTGACCGGCTGGACGAGCTGCTGAAGAGCTATGTACGCAAGCTGGCGGACAGCTCCTCCGCCATGCTGGCGCAACTCAACGAGGAACTGAAGCGGGAGAACGATCAGGTGGCGGAAACGGAGCAGTCCGCCGACAATCTGGCAGCGGTGCTGGCCGATCTTACCGAGGAGCTGAAGGTGACGAAACGCCAGCGCATCCGGGAGATCATGAAAAAGCCGGATCAGGAAGCCTCCATCGAGGCGCTGTATGACGAAATGGAAGCCGACCTGCAAAAGAAGATCGACGGCATCAACCACCAGATCGACCTGCTGTCAGATAAGCGCAACACCATCATTCAGGTCAACCGCGTGGCAAAGACCGCCATCGATGTCTTCCGCGACATTCTGGAAAAGGATAAGCTGGAACGAAATGATCTGGAGCTGCTGATTGACAAGATTCTCGTCTATGAAGATCACTTGGAAATCAAGCTCCAAGCCGACATTGACACGCTGCTGCGCTGCGGGACCCTCCCCGCGGAAACGGAGGATGCCGTAAATTTTAAGTCAGGCACGGAAAATATCGAAAATACACTGACCCAGTCCTCTAAAAATCACGAGGACAAGGTTTTCCGTGTCAGTGTTATCAGCAACGGCGACCCGTTGGAAATCTTCACCACCCGGGACGGAGAAGTCATTTTCAAGAAGTATTCCCTCATCGGCGGGCTGGAGGACTTTGCCGCCCAGTTTTGCGACACCCTGGCCCACTCCTCCGACTTTACCGCCGCCATTACCGACCGGGACAGCGTCATCGCCACCGCAGGCCCCGGCAAACGGGACCTCATCGGCCACAACCTCTCCCCGGAGATGGAGCAGCTTATGGAGGGCCGCAGCGTCTATCAGCGGGCCAAAGACGATGCCGCCTTGCCCGTATGTGAGGGCAGTGCCCGCCTCATTGCCGCCACCGCCGCCCCCATCCTCTGCCAGGGGGATGTGTTGGGGCTGGTGCTGTTCGCCGCAGGAGAGGGAGAGCTTCCCGGCGAGAGCGAATACAAGCTGGCCCAGACCGTGGCGGCCTTTTTGGGCCGGCATATGGAGGCGTAAAGCAAAACAGCACAGGGACGCTCAATGCGTCTCTGCGCTGTTTTTCTGTTGATTTTTCTCGTGTTATATTACCACATTTTGGGAGAAAAATCAAGTCTTGTACTTTCGCCGCCGCCGGTGTAATAAGTATACACCACACTTGAAGGAGGTCCCCCTATGGACAACATCACCGCCAAAGTCAGCTGCTTTGCCAGAGCCTATCACAGCACCGAAAATACCTATCCCGTGTTCGACGATCCCGCCGCCCGGCCGCTCCTGGGCCCGGACTACCGGCAGATCGCCCGGAGCATGGCCGAGGGGATGGACTACTTTCTCTCCGGCCTTTCCTGCACGCCCCGGGAGGGGCTGCGCCTCATTGTGGACGGGCAGCTGGCCCCGCCGGTCCTGGCCCGGAGCGCCTTCTGCGAAAGTCGGCTGGCGGAGGAGGTCCGGCGGGGCTGCCGGCAGTATGTGCTGTTTGCCGCCGGGTACGACACCTTCTCTATCCGGAACCGGGACGCATCCCCGGCCGTGTTTGAGCTGGATCGGCCGGACCTGCTGCAGGACAAGCGCCTGCGCATAGATCGGGCCGGGCTCGCCTCCCGGGCCGTATACATCCCCTGTGACCTGGCCGACTCCGCCTGGACGGACCGGCTCCTGCAGGGCGGCTATCAGCCGGGGGAGCGGGCCTTCGGCAGTCTTTTGGGTCTCAGCTATTACCTGCGCCGGGAGGAGCTGGCGGCTCTGCTCACGGCCGCCGGGCATATTATGGCGGCAGGCTCGGTTTTGTGTCTGGACTATCCTGTGGCGGAGGAGGGCCGGGCCGGCCGCACCCAGCAGGACCTGGCCCGGGAGGCCGGAGAGCCCATGCGCGGGCGCTACACGCCGGAGGAAATGGAGGCCCTCCTGGCCGCCTGCGGATTTAGCGTCCGGGAGCACCTTTCCCCCGAGGACATGACCCGGCTGTTTTTCGACCGGCACAACCGCCTGGATCCGGCGCATCCCATGGCCGCCCCGGAGGGCGTCCGGTATCTGCTGGCCGACAAGGCATAAGGCCCATCAAATGCCGCCTTTCGCATTTTCCCGTGGATCGACGGAAAAAGATGATGGTATTCTACCATTCCTCCCTTAAATGTGGTATAATGCAGGTAAAATAGGCAGCGGCCCCGCGCCAACGGCGCCGGGAGGAGGAGCACCATGCAGTTTTTCAAGGATATGAAGTTCTGGAAAAAGGTCACGCTGATCTGCGGCATTCCCCTGCTGCTCATCAGCATACTCATCGGCGCTATGTCCTACACCCGCGCCAAGGACACCGCCCGCAGCAGCAGCAAGCTGAGCCTGTACGACGCGGTGAACCGCATGGACATCAGCCTCACCACCCGATCCCGGCAGATCATCTCCTCGGTGGAGGCCATCGCCGGGGGGCTGCTGTCGGCGGATGCGCTGGAGCTGCCGGTCTCCCAGCTGCGGGACATCTGCCAGGGACTGGTGGCGCCGTTTCAGGAGGTGCAGGCCGTCACCGTGATCTGGGAGGGCCAGAGCGTGTACCGCTCGGATCCCTCCCTGCCTCTGTCCGGCCAGGTCATTGATTCCCTTACCGCCCAGGCCCAGGCCCACCCGGGCAAGGTGGTGTGGTCCGACATGCTGACCTATCCCGGAAGCGGAGACACCATCCTCCTGGCCCGGGAGCTGCAGTCCGACGACGGCCGGGGCCGGGGCATGCTTCTGCTGCGCATAGACCCCTACACCATGGGCAACATGCTCCTGAGCAAGCAGAAAACCCTGAACCGGCAGGTCTCCGTCCTGCTGGACCGCTCCTTCCAACCCATGTATCAAACCGGCTCCGCCTCCCCGGAGCTCTTAGAGCAGATCGTGGCCCAGTACCGGGCCGGCAACCGATCCTTTTCCTTCAGTCAAGACGGCCTGTCCTACTACTGCAGCACCCAGTATAACGGTTTGGTGGGCTGGTACACCTGCTCCTTTGTAGAGGAGAGCAATCTGTTCCCCGGCGCGGCGGCGCTGCGGGACTACATCATCCTGCTGGTGATCCTGTGCGCCGCAGCCGCCTACATCCTGCTGCGGTTCCTGTCCCGCTCCATCACAAGACCCCTGGACCGGCTGAACAGCGCCATGAAAACCGTGCAGTACAAGCACCTAAACGTGAGTTTGGACATGGAGGGCCGGGACGAGATCGGAGAGCTGACGGAATCCTTCAACTACATGATGGGCCGCATCCACACCCTGGTGAACCGGGTCTACGAGGAAAAGCTGGCCCAGAAAAACGCCGAGATCGAGGCCCTGCAGGCGCAGATCAACCCCCACTTTCTATACAACACCCTGGACTCCATCAACTGGATGCTCATTGACCGGGACGAAATGGATATCAGCTCCGTGGTGGTGTCCCTGGGCAAGCTCATGCAGTACAGCATGGACGCCAGCTCCGCCCTGGTGCCGCTGCACATGGAGTACCGCAACGCGCTGGACTATCTGAAGATACAGAAAAACCGGCTGGAGGACCGTCTGCTTTACGAGCTGGACCTGCCATCGGACCTGGAGGACTTTCTCATTCCCCGGCTGATCCTGCAGCCGCTCATTGAAAACGCCATCATCCACGGCATCCTCCCCTCCGGCCGCAGCGGGCGGATCACCGTGCGCACCCGGCAGGAGGGCAGCCGCCTGGTGCTGTCGGTGCAGGATAACGGCGACGGCATGGCGCCGGAGCAGCTGCAGCAGCTGCGGCAGCTGCTCTCCGGCGGCCAGGAGGGCGGCAGCATCGGCATGCGCAACGTGGCCCGGCGGCTGCAGCTCCACTTTGACGGCCAGTGCCGCTTCTCCGTGGACAGCAGTCCCGGCCAGGGCACCACCGTGCGCTTACTGCTGCCCCTGCAGGGAAGGAGGACGAATTCATGAAAATACTGATCGTGGACGACGAGCCCAAGATCCGCAAGGGCCTGTGCAAGATCGTGGAGATGCACCCGGGCTGGTATGTGCCCCAGTCCTTTGCCGACGCCGAGAGCGCCATCGCTTTTCTGCGGGACAATGAGGCGGACGTGGTCATCACCGACATCCACATGCCGGGGCTGACGGGGCTGGACATGATCGAGCAGATGCGCAGCGCCTGCCCCCAGGTGGTGTTCATCATCCTCACCGGCTACGGAAAATTCGAGTACGCCCAGCGGGCCATTGACCTGGGTGTGAAAAAGTATCTCATGAAGCCCACCTCCCCGGACGAGATCACCGCCGCCCTGGAGCAGATCGAGGCGGATACCCCCCGAAAAAAGCACACCGCCGCCTTTCAAAAGCCCACCAACAACCTCATCATTCTCCGGGCCAAGGAGTATGTGGACCTGCATTACCGGGATCGGTTCACCCTGCGGGACATGGCCGCCGCCCTCTACATCTCCCCCAACTATCTGTCGGACCTGTTCAAAAAGAACACCGGCATGCGCCTGTCGGACTACATCACCGAGGTGCGGCTGGAAAAGGCCCGGGAATACCTCATGGACGTCCACTACAAGGTGCGGGACGTATCCACCCTGGTGGGCATTGCCGACCCCCGGTACTTCTCCAGCGTTTTTCGAAAAAAATACGGCATGACCCCCATGGAGTTCCGCAACGAATATGCCTCCCGGCAATTTGAGGAGCCGAATCCGGAGGAGGAGTAAAGCCCCAAGCATCAAGCAAAACAAATATGGTCCTGCGCCAAATCGGCGCAGGACCATATTTTTATGTATCGTTTTATTTCTTGAAAATCTGGGCGTAGACCACGTCCGCCGCCCGGAAAAAGCTCAGGGCCGCCCGGTCATAGTCATCCTTGTAATAATCCGTCTCCACAGCGGTCTTCAGCTTGCTCAGCTGCGTGTCGGTGGCAGTGGTGTTCACACTGTCCCCCAGGAGGACATAGTAATGATCCCCCTTCACCATGAGCAGCAGCATGTCGCTTGGTCCCAGCCCCCAGGCCTTGCCCAGCTGGGCGGCATACTTCTCCGCGCTGCGGCCATGGGTGCTGTCCACGGTGGCAACGGCCACCACGGCGGTATACTTTTTATTCCACTGGTCGTTGTATTCCTCCAGCGTCTGCCGGGTCTCCTGGGTCAGCAGGCCCGCGTCGTCGGCGATCCACTGATGATACTCCACTTCAATAGGCTTGCGGCTGAGGCCGTACACGGACCCGGCCACGATCACCAGCACCAGCACCGCCAGAGCAAAGCCCCGGCTCTTGAATACCTTCATGTTTCCGCTCCTTTCACGGAGGATCTTACTTGTGCAGCTCCATGAGCTTCTGCTTCAGCTCGCCCTCGATGCGGCCCAGCTCGGCCTCGGCCGCCTTGCGCTTGGCAGCCCCCTCCTGCTGGATGGCCAGCACCTCGTCCAGGGTGGAGATGAGCTGCTGATTGGTGTGCTGCAGGGTCTCGATGTCCACGATGGAGCGCTCGGACTCCTTGGCGGTGGCGATGGTGCCCATCTTCAAGGTATCGGCGTTCTTCTTGAGCAGCTCGTTGGTCATTTCGGTAACGGCGTTCTGAGCGGCGGTAGCCTGGCGGCCGTGCTCCATGCCCAAAGCCAGCACCATCTGACTCTTCCACAGGGGGATGGTGTTCACCAGGGAGGACTGGATCTTCTCCACCATTTGGGTGTCGTTATTCTGCAGCAGGCGGGTCTGGGGGCCCATCTGCACGGAGATCATCCGGGTCAGCTCCAGGTCGTGGAGCTTCTTTTCAAAGCGGTTGCACAGGTTCACCATGTCGTTATAGGCCTGGGCATCCTCGGCAAGGCCGGTCTTCTCCGCCTTGACGCGCAGCTCCTCCAGCTCGCCGGCGCGGACCTCCTCCAGCCGCTTCTTGCCGGCCAGGATGTACATGGTCAGTTCCTTGTAGTACTTCAGGTTCAGCTCATACATCTGATCGAACATGGCGATGTCCTTCATCAGCGTGATCTGATGCTTCTCCAGGGACTGGGCAATGCGGTCCACATTGGCCTCCACCTTGCCGTACTGGGCCTTCATGCTCTCCAGCTTGTTGCCGGCCTTGCGGAACAGGCCTGCCAGGCCCTTCTTCTCCTCGCCGGCGCCGAAGCCCTTCAGCTGCACCACCAGTTCGCTGAGGTCGGCGCCCACCTCGCCCAGGTCCTTGCTGCGCACATTGCTCAGGGCATTCTCGGAAAAGCCCGCCACGCTCTTCTGAGCGGCGGCGCCGTACTGCAGGACCAGGTTGGTGTCCTTGATGTCGATCTTCTTGGAGAACTCCTCCACAGCCTTCTTCTCCTGCTCCGTGAGGAGCTTGTCATCCAGCTGCACCGGCTCCACGGGCTTTTCCTCCGGGGTCTCGGCCACGGCCGTGGGATCCAGGGTCAGCTCAGGGACAGCGGGCTCGGTCTCCGTGGGGTTCAGGGTCAGTTCGGGGGTCATATTCTCGCTCATAGTGTGTTCCTCTCTTTCTTATAATTCCAGTTGGATGCCGCCGTCGGACGGCTCCTCATTGTCTTTCGGCTTTTCCTGCTGGGCGGCGCTGTGTACTGCGTCCTCCTTCAGCCCCTCCCGGGCCATCATATTCTCCAGCACGGTGATGTCCGTGGAGATGTCCAGCGCTTCCGCGCCGAACAGGGCGTCCAGCTGCTTTTCAAAGGCGGTGACGATGGTGCCCATGATATTCTCTACCCGCTCCATGGTGGCGCCGATGTTGCCGCCGGAGACGCCCTGGGCGCCCATGCGGTCATAGGCGTTGAGCAGCTTCAATGTGGTGGGCAGGTAGTAATTCATAAACTTGCGGATCTGGGGCAGCTTCTCAGGCCTTTGCTGCACCTGGTCGAAGATCTTGCCCGACAGCTCCTCCAGCTTGCGGATCTGGCCGCTGATGACCTCGTCCTTTATATTCTCGTCCAGCCGGCGCATTTCCTTCAGTGCCAGCTGGCCATCGGCGATCATCCTGTCCAGCTCCCCGTTGCCGGTGCGGACAGGCTCCGGCTCCACCTCGACCTCCTCCTTCACATCCTTGAAGAAGCAGCGGCCGACAAAATACGCCGCCAGGGACACCGCCGCCGCGATGGCAAAATGCCCCACCCGGTACAGCGGAAACACCAGGGCATAAATACCCCAGGCCGCCGCCGCGATGTAAATGGGTGCGGCAGACTTGTGCACGATCACTTTTTTCATGGCTTTGCCTCCCCCGTTTGGGCTGATTGCATATATTATACAGTATTCCCCCGGCGGGGTCAAGAAAAAACCGGGCGGCCTTTGGCCGCCCGGGAGGGCTGTGGGATAAATCCCGCGATCCTGTTTTTCCGTCTCCGGTCAGCCGACGCCTCTTGTCCCCGTCAGGGGATCGACGAACACCGCCAGGTCCGGCGCCCGGAAGGTGAACAGCAGGAACAGCGCCCACACCCCCAGCAGCACCAGCAGGCCCAGCACCGTCCAGCCTGCGCCGCTGAGCTTCCGCCGCTTCTGAAGCGTCCAGCTCACCCAAAAGGCCAGCAGCACCGATACCTGGAAAATAAGGATATCCACAATCATATTTCCCTGCCCCACAATGCCTTTATAGCCGTAAAACAGCAGCGGGATCGCTGCCAGGCCCACCAGCAGGCCCGCCGCCCGGGGGCCTGTGCCGCCGTCGGAGCGCAGGACGATGTATTCCACCAGGGAAAACAGGATCCACGGCACCGCCAGGAGCTTCATATGCTCCCAGGTAGACTCATTCACCGCCGAAAACAGCGCAGCCGCCACGCTTTTTCCCGTCCAGTCGTATACAAAATGCAGCAGATTCCCCGCCGCCAGTGTCCATAGCAGGCCGATGATCTCCCAGGTGCGCCAGCGCGTGTCCTTCATGCCTATGCCTCCTTTGTCATTTTGTATAATTTTACGCATAAAATGCCGGTTTCATACCCCATGTTTTTCGTTGCATTTTGCCGCCGGCGGCGTTACAATAGGCCATATCAAGCGGCAAAGGAGCGATACAATGGATTACAATGAAATTCTGCAGACGGCCCGCACCTGCATGGGCCCCTACTGCAAGGCCTGCCCCGTGTGCAACGGCCGGGCCTGCGGCAACACCGTCCCCGGTCCCGGTTCCAAGGGCCTGGGCGTGACCTTCCAGCGCAACTACCAGAAGTGGCAGGAGATCTGCGTACAGATGGACACCATCTGCGAAAACCGCCCTGCCGACACCACCTTTGACTTTTTCGGCGCAAAGCTTCGCATACCCGTGCTGGCCGCCCCCGTGGGCGCCGTAAAGATGCACTACGGCGACAAATACGATGACATCACCTACAACGATCTGCTGGTGTCCGCCTGCCGGGATGCCGGCATCCTGGCCTGCACCGGCGACGGCATCGACGCCGGTGTGATGGTGGGTGCTCTCCGGGCTATCAGCCATGCCGGCGGCCTGGGCGTGCCCACGGTGAAGCCCTGGGACAAGGACACCGTATTTGAAAAGCTGGAGGCCGTGCACAAGGCCGATCCCGTGGCCGTGGCCATGGATATCGATGGCGCAGGGCTGCCCTTCCTGCAGAACCGCATGCCCCCCGCCGGCAGCAAGACCGTTGCCGAGCTGCGGGAGATCATTGAGTTTGCCAAAAAGCCCTTTATCCTCAAGGGCATCATGACCCCCGCCGGGGCCCGCAAGGCTATGGAGGCCGGTGCTGCCGGTATCGTGGTGTCCAACCACGGCGGCCGGGTGCTGGACCAGTGCCCCGCCACGGCGGAGGTGCTGCTGGGCATCGCCGATGCCGTAGGCGGGCGCATCAAGATCTTTGTGGACGGCGGCATCCGCACGGGTCTGGACGTGTTCAAGGCCCTGGCCCTGGGCGCGGACGGCGTGCTCATCGGCCGGCCCTTCGTCACCATGGTCTACGGCGGCGGCGCCGAGGGCGTGCAGGTGTATGTGAACAAGCTGCGCAGCGAGCTGAAGGACGCCATGCAGATGTGCGGCGTACACAGCCTGGAGGAGATCGGCCGCGACCAGATCTTCCGTCCGTAAAAGAGGAAAAACCAGCAAAAAAGCAAGCGGTTCCCGCCCGGGAGCCGCTTGCTTTTTTATACAGAATATGTTTACACGAAAAAATCAAACCGCGGGTGATCCCTGTCCACGAGACCGGTCTCGATCTCCACATCCGCGCCAAAAAATCTGCGCAGCAGCGTGACAAACTCCTCCGTGGCCGCCTGTACTTCGCCCTCATTCACGCCGGCGAAGCCGTCGATGGGGTATAGGATGGCTGTGGTCTCCCGGGTGATCTTGCCCCGCTCACTCTGCCGCCAGGTCCACCGCCGGGTGCGCACCTGGCTGCCGGAGGCATAGACGATCTCCCCCCGGTCGGGGCTTTCCTCCTCCGTTTCGCCGAAAGCCACAAAGGTATCACCCGGCCGGGCAGGCCGCACCTCCAGGCCGCCCTCCAGGGAATCGATATCATGGGCGCCGATGGGCAGCCGATGACCGATGGAGATGGCGTTGCCCAGATCCACCGCCGCATTGATGCAGGGAAACCCCTTACCCTTGGCGATGCGGGTCAGCAGCGCCTCAATGGAGCACAGATATTTATTGGGGTTGATACCCAGGGCACGGAAAGCCTCTCGATAGGGCAGAATGTCCGCCGTCTCCTTGGGTCTTTTGTCCGTGAAATAGGTCTCGCAGTCCCGGATGTTCTTCTGCAGCAGTTCCTCCAGCTCCGGGATGGTCCGGCTGTTGTCCAGTCCCCGCACCGCCACAGCGCCAAAGCAGGCCGCAGGCAGCTTTTCAAATACTTCCGGCGCTATCTGATAGTACATATGGCGTCCTCCTTATGCTTTTTACCTATTATAGCTGTTTTGGCGAAAATGTCTACAATGAAATTGTGTATCCGCCTGTCATTTTTCCGCCATCCCCCACAGGAAAACGCCGCGGCAGAGCCGCGGCGTTGAGACTGTCGATAAAGTGGTTAGAGTTCCGATAACGGTAAGGAAGGGCGTGTGAGGGAAACCCAAGAAGGGTGTCCCTCGCCATTGAAATCAGTAGTTTTTGAAACTTTTTCAAAGTTTCAAAAACTTAGGCAGCGGGGCGAAAAGGCTTTTTCGCCCCGCTGAACGCCGCGGCAGAGCCGCGGCGTTTTTTGTAACAGCTTATTCTTCCTCAAATTTTACAGCCTTGTCGAACAGCTCCTCCACATCCTTGCCGGGCTTCTTGCTCAGCAGGGAGGCCGCAACGGCGGCGATCATGCTGGCGGCAAAGGCGGGGATGATCTCATAGATGCCCGTGCCGGACAGGAAGGCCAGCCACAGGCCGTCCACAGCCGCGCCCACGATGATGCCCGCCACAGCGCCGGCAAAGGTGAACCGCTTCCAAAACAGGCTCAGCATAATGGCCGGGCCAAAGGCCGCGCCGAACACGCCCCAGGCGTTGGACACCAGGGACATGATGGTACCGGATTTGGGGTTGGATGCAATGATCAGCGCCACTACGGAAATGATCAGCACCACGATACGGCCGGCCCACATCATCTCCTTGTCGCTGGCCTTACCCTTGCGGAACACGGGCTTATACACATCGCTGGCGAAGGCGCTGGCAGCCATGAGCAGCTGGGAATCCGCCGTGGACATGGACGCTGCCAGCACAGCCGACAGCAGCAGGCCGGAAATGACGCCCGGGAAGATCTTGCGAACCATGGTGATGAACACCAGGGAGTGGCCGTTGATGCTCTCGTCATAGCCCAGGAACAGGCGGCCGATGATACCCACCGCGGCAGCGAAGATGACGATGAGCACCGTCCAGGTAATACCGATCTTGGCGGACTTCTTCAGACTCTTCTGCGACTCCAGGGACATAAAGCGAATGATGATATGGGGCATACCGAAGTAACCCAAGCCCCAGCCCAGGCCGGACACAACATCCTTCCAGCTGCCGAAGGCATTGAAATAGTTGGGGGTATCCACGGGATGCACACCCACACCCTGGAGCATGAACAGGGCAAAGATCGGGGCGATGAGCAGCGCGCCCAGCATCAGCATACCCTGGAAAAAGTCCGTCCAGCACACGGCGGAGAAGCCGCCCAGGAAGGTGTAACCGATGATGATAATAGAGGCCAGGTACATAGCCGCCGTCTCATCCATGCCGGTAACGGTATTAAAGAGGGTGCCGCAGGCCTTCACGCTGGAGGCGGCATACACGGTGTAGGCCACCAAGAAGATCACCGCGCAGATGATCTGCAGGGCCTTGGACTTGGAGAGGAACCGGTTGGTCAGGTACTGAGGGATGGTGATGGAGTCGTTGGCCACAATGGAGAACCGCCGCAGCCGGGGCGCCTCCACGATCCAGCTGATGATATAGCCAATGGCCAGACCCACGGAGATCCACACCTGCCCCACGCCCAGGGCGTAGATGGAGGTAGGCAGGCCCATGAGCACCCAGGCGCTCATGTCGGAGGCGCCTGCGGACAGAGCCGTGACCCAGGGGCCCATCTGACGGCCGCCCAGGAAATAAGTCTTCTCGCCGCCGGAGCGATTCTTGAAGAAGAAATACACGCCGATGGACAGCATAAAGATCAAATAGACCACAAAAACAATAACTTCGCTGATTTTCATAGCTTTTACTCCTAACGCGTTCTTAGCTTAACGCAGGCAAGTATAGCACAAACATAACAAGAACGAAATACAGAACGATGTATAGAATGAGTTCTATACATCGTTTCCGCAAAAATCATATATTCACTTATTTTTCATTGTATTTTTGTATAGACTACTTCCAATACCGCAACAGGTTCACAAAAAAACATTTTTCAGATTTCATCCGGCTGCACGGAATCCCTGCAAAAACATCGGCATCATCAGGGCGCTGTACCGGCTCAGGGCGTATTCGCCGCCGCTGAGACACCAGTCGTACATCAGTCCCCGCTCAAACATGGCGTAAGCCTTCACGATCTCATTGGCGGTCATGTCCGTGCGCAGCTGGCCACGGCTTTGGCCGGTGCGGATAATCTGATAGAGCAGCTTAAAGTAGGTGCGGCTCCGGTCCAGCAGATGCTTTTCGCCCCGGGTCACCAGTTGGGAGGACAGCAGCCTTGCCAGCAGCTCCATGGACACACTGTTGTCGATCATGCCGAACACCTCCCGGTTTAGGAACGCCAGGGTATCCACTGCGTCCGCCTCCGGATCCAACTGCGGCCGCAGCTCTTCGTACTTCTCGTCAAACAGCACCGACAGGGACCCCAGCAACGCGTCCTTTCCGTCAAAGTAATGGTAAAACGAGCCCTTGGAGGTCTCGGATTCAAACACGATGTCCTCCACCGTGGTGTCCTCATACCCCTGCTCGTAAAACAGCTTCCACGCCGCCGCCACGATCCGCGCCTTTGTGTTCCGTCCCGCCTTCTTTGCCACTTGAAATTCCCCCTTACTCTATGAGCTCCGCAGAAAAGCGTCCGTCACGCCTCCGCGTCCTCCTGTCCCTCATCCGGCTGCTGCAGCTCCGTCTCCCGGGCCGTGCCGAAATCCAGCTGGATCACCGCCTGGCGCACATTCACGGCGCAGCTCACCTGCAGGCCCTTCTTGCCGGCCTCCTCCGCCGCCCTCTCCAGGATCTCGTTCAGTATCTCCCGGTTCAGCCCGCCGCCGCGCCAGTGGAACACGAATTGCTTCTGCTTTTTCCGCAGCGCCTGGCGCACGCGGTTTACCACATCCTCCGTTTTGGTTAGGGAAACGGAGCGGTAATAGTACCCCTTGTCCTCCGTGCATTCCGGCGCCGGCAGCACCAGCGCCTCATGATCCAGGAAAATGTGCCTGTCATCCAGGTTGAAGTAGTCATACCGATGAGTGCCCCGCTGCAGGGAGTTATCAAAGGTGGCGTCCATATGGTACCGCTTTCCGTCTATTGTGAGTACATTCCAGGTATGGCGGTAGCGTACACCCTTTTCCGGATTCGCCTCGCTGAGGGCGATGATGCACTCCACCCCCGCTACGTCGCACAGCGCCTTCACTGTTTTGGCAATGCCCTCGCACACGCCCACCCCCTGGGTTAGGGGGCCGATGATCTCATGGGAATAGGATTTCTTCAGCTTGTCATAGCGGACGCCATCCAGTATAAAGTCGTGGATGGCCATTTCCTTTTCCAGCTGGCTTTTCCCCCGCAGGGGCCGGGTGAGCCGCTCTATGCGGGCGGCTATGGCCTGCTGATGGGTGCGGATCTTCCCCTTGTCAAACAGGTATTCCGGCAGCAGCTCCACATGCTCCGCCCCGGGATAAACCCGGTAGCTGTACCCCGTCACATAAAACAGCAGCGGCGTATCCAGCTTCAGCCGCAGATAGACCTCCGCCAGCCGCGCCGGCTCCAGCCGCGCCACCCGGATGGCAGTCGCAAGGCTCTCGAACCCCGCCCGCATCTGCTCATAAGCGGACTTTTCCTCCCGGTTCAGCCCTTTGTAGTAAAATCCGTCCATATGCCGTTCCTTTCCCCGTTCTGCTCCTATTGTAGCAAAAACCGCTCCCCTGTCAAGCCCTGCCATCCGCCCCGCCTCATGAAAAGCACCCCTTCCCATGAGCAGGAAGGGGCGCTTTCCTCATATGGCCAAATTCGTGCCGTATGTGCCGAACAGCTTCTTCAGCTGCTTTTTCTGCATAGCCGTCATGCGGCCGCCATACTGCTGCGCCAGAGCCGCCGCCTCCTGGGCCTTTCCGCCCTTGAGATAGTTCCCCATGGCCCGCTGCAGGCTCTCCATGGCCGTAGAGCTGAGGGTCGTTTTCTTTTCCGCCTTTGCCGCGGCGCCGGAATTGGCCCGGGCGTCGCCGGAGGCCTTCTGCTCCGCGCTGGCCTTGCTGGTGTAGTGCTGCAGCATCAGCTTATAGTCGGCATACTCCTGCTCCCGCAGGGCGTCCGCCTCCTTGCCGGCCCGGTCATAGCTCTCCTGCCAGTTCGCCTGCTCCTGCTGGTAGCGCTTGTAGGCCGCCTGCTCCTGCTCGCTCACCTGCTCGTATCGCTGCGTCAGCCAGTTTCGCTGATCTTGATCCCGCTGTCGGGCGCTGCTTTCCAGCTCCGGCATCAGCTCCGCCAGCTCCTGCATATAGCGGTCATAGGCCCGCTGGGACGCCGTCTGGGCATAGCTGGAGGCATATCCCCCCGTCAATCCGGCAGCGGTGCCCATGGTGTCCTCCATGGCGTCCCGCCCCTTTCGGGCATACTGATACGCGTAGTTTTGATACTGCGCATCTGTCTTTGGGTCATAAGAGAACGGCTTGCGCTGGGCGATCTGCTCATAGAGCCGGGACAGCTCGTCCTCAAAGGAGGACTTGTATTCCCCCGGCTGCAGTGCCTCCATGCTCCTGCGCATCTCCTGCGCCGCCTTCACCTCGTCCGATGGCACATATCCCTGCTCCAGCTGATGCAGCTTGTTATAGGTCTCGTCCGACACGCCCTTCATCACGTCCTTGCCCGTGGTGGGCTTTGTAGGCGCGGCAGCCTGCTGCTGTACCTTATTTAGGCTCCCCCAGGTCTCGTCGCCCACTACACCGTCCACCAGCAGCTTGTTCTTTTTCTGGTAGTCCACCACAGCCTTATAGGTGTTGCTGCCGAACACGCCGTCCTCATCCAGGTGATACCCGTTTTGATTCAGCTTCTGCTGCAGCTCCCGCACGGAGCTGCCCGTGTTGCCCCGCCAAAGTTTTCTCGCCATAATTCAGCCTCCTTCATCGTCTCATCCTCATCATTATTTTGCGATCCACATTCCGGCGATGTAGATGCCGTACCCTGCGGGTATATCCTCCTTGGGCCGGATCTGTATGACACCGGAGGTGGTCAGCCGCGCATCCAGGTTTTTTAGGCAGTATACGCTTAGGGCGTAGGTCGATGTTGGGATGTGGTCGGCTATGCCGGCCACGTCATACGTCGCCCCCGCGGGTATTGCTGCGTTCGTCTCCCCATACACCCGCAGGATGCCAAGGCCCAGCATGGCGGAGTGCCTGGCCGTGGCGCTGAAGCCCTTCAAATACGATCCGGACGCGCTGACCGTCAGGTTGGCCGGCCCCAGGCCCTGGCCCAGCAGCGTCAGCGTCCCCGCCGCGTCGTCGTAGCGGATCACGCTGCGGCTGTTTTTTGCGTCGTACACGCCCCAGGCCGCAGTGGATTCCCCGTTGCCGCCGTAGATCTGCACGTTGTGCGGATTTGCGGCCCCGTCCATGGTCTGAAAGTATATGTCCTTCTCCGCGTTTGTCGCCTTGCTGCCGCCCATGTAGAGCATTCGCCCCGCATGCAGAGCCCAGTCCGTTGCCAGCTCCAGGACCTTGCTTTTTTCCGCCGTCTTGCCGAAGGCGGCGCCGTCCCCGCCTGCCTTCAGATGGAAGGCCACCTTCTCCGTGGGGATGGTGGCCTCGTAGGAGGCTGTGTTCCCCAGGCTATCGGTGGCGATGATCTTCGCCGTATAGCTTTTCTCCGTGCTGAGGTCCGTGCTGCCGCTGATGACCTTCGCCGTCCCGGCCTGCATGGTCACGCCGCTGCCGTAGCTGCCGCCTACGCTTTTCCAGTACCCCTTGATGGTCACCGCATTCTTCCCGCCCAGGGCCGAATACTTCGCCGTGGCAACGCCCGCAATGTGCGTGCCGCTGTCCGCCGCCTTGCCCTCTGCGTCCGACCGGTACAGCTTCACCCCGTTCAGCGCCGGCCTGGCGTAGGCCAGCAGCGTGATGGAGAAGTCCTCATAGGCCGATAGGCCCCGGCTGTCTGTCACCGTGCAGCGCACCTTGGCGGAGGTGGCCGTGATGGTCCCCGTCCGGTACGGGCTGGCTGATGCGGTCTTTCCCAGATAGGTGATGGAGTATTTCTTCACCGTGGCCCCCTGCTTGCAGGTGACCTTGCTGCTGTAGAAGGTGGCCTTGGCCTTGGAGTAGCCCTGCACCCACGCCGCAATGGCGCTGGCCTTGGTGCCGCTGTTGTCATAGGTCACCGTGGCCCAGCCCGTGGTCAATGCGGGCTTCATGCTCCCCGGCACCGTCGCCTTGAAGGATACCGACTTCGTGCCGATGAGCGTGCCGCCCTTGTAGGTCTTGCAGGTTAGGGTCCCGGTGCCGCTGAGCTTGCTTGTGATCTGCGCCGCCAGGCTCTCCGGCACGGTCCAGGTATAGCTGCTCCCTGCCTTGCCGGCGATGGTCCCCGAGGCGCTGCCGAAGGTGTAGCTCAGCGTATGGGTAAAGGCCGTGGATGCCCGGGGCAGGCTGATGGTCGCCTTGCCGCCGATGGTCACCGCCCCGACGCTGGGTGTGGTAGCCCTCGGGATGGTGGGCAGGGTGAAGCTCTTGGCGGCGGCGGTGTAGTCGCCGTTGCCGTACAGCCATCCGGAAAAGGCCGCCACGGTAAAGCTCTTGGTGCCGTCTGCGTTATGGCTCAGCTCCAGCGTGCCCGAGGCGAAGGTGTGGTCCTCGTAGTCCGTAATGTTGGAGTAGGTGCCGCCGGCGTATACCTTCACGCCGCCAATCGTCACCTCCGACATCTTGATGGCGTTGGTGTAATACTGCTCCCCCGGGGTCAGGCCGCAGGACCAGGCGATGGTGGTCTTGTTGTCGGCGATGCTCTGGCTGCCGGAGATGGCCCATTTTACCCAAAAGCATGAGCCATATTTCACATTTGTGCTGATAACGCCGCTGGTAGCCATTTTCTCATCCTCCGATCCATTTGAATTTCACCCCGCCGGTGAAGCTCACGTCCCATTTCCCCGCGCCGGTGATGCGGTCCGCGGCGATCCGGGCCACGGTGAGCTTGCCGTTGGAGAAATACGCCGTCTCCTGCCCGCCGATGTAGAACGACAGCTTCTCCGTGGTCCACACGGACATATTGCTGCTCTTGTCGATGACGTCGTACACGCCCTGCTCCGTCTCCACCCCGGTCTGACTGGTGCGGATATCCTGGCCGATGGCGATGCCGATGATGGGCACGGTGCCGTCATAGCCCACAATGCCCTGGCGGATGTACCCCTCCACATCGGTCCGGTAGGAGGCAAAGTCCACCTCCACCCGGTCCACATCCGCCCGGATGTCCGAGGCGAACTTAAAATACTGGCTCAGCTGGGTAGGGTCCGCCTCGATCCGCTGGCTGATTCTCTCCAGGTAGTCGCCGAATTCCGATTGCGCCACATAGCTCCCCTTCAGCTCCGTCTCCAGCCGGTCCATCTCCTGCCGCACCACCTCCGCCGACTTGATGATGAGGCTCTTCAGCGTTGCCGCCTGGTGCGCCCGTTCCTCCCGAGCCTCCCGGCCGCTGGCCTTCGCCCGCTGTGCCTGCACCACTTGCGCCCCGGCAGTGCCCTCCACCTGCTCCATGGCCCGGTTCAGCGCCTGCGCCAGCCGAAATAAGTAGGTGTACTGCTGCTGCACCTGCTGTGCCAGCGTTCCCGCAGGGGCAGCGGGCATCTCCATCACGCTCACAGCCGGTCACTTCCTCTCTCGTACAGAGCCGTGGCGGCAAAAATAACGCACTGGCCGCTGCCGGTCAGCTTCAGCCGCATGGCCCGGCACTGCCTGGGCCGTATGGCCACCAGCTGCTCCCGTATGCCGCCGCTGCCGGTGATCTGCCCCTGCTTTTGCCAGGTGGCACCCCGGTCATAGCTGACCCATGCCGCCACCGTCGCCCCCTGCGCAGGCCGCAGCGCCAGCAGCAGCCGCGTCAGCCGCTTGCGCTCCGGGGTCTGCAATCCCAGTTCCCCGGTCTCCGCCAGCCAGGTAAAGCCCGTTTCCTTTTCGCCGCTCTCACCGTGCATGCTCAGCAGCTTTCCGTCCGTGCTCAGGCAGTAAAGCTCCCCGCCCTTGCAGGCAAAGCCCACTGCCCGCAGCTCGTCCTCCCGGTGCCACAGCCTTCTCTCGCTGTCATATACCAGCAGGGAGGCTGCGCCGTCCTCGTCCAGCGCCGAGAGATAGTATTTCTCCCGCCACGCGCCGCCAACGCCCGCGCTGTATCGCTTCTCGCCCAAAGCCTGGGATACCGTCACCGGCAAACTCCCGTCAAAGGCCTGCACGCCCTCGCCGGACAGATAGTACAGCACGCCGCCCACCACCTGCAGACTCTTGGCGCTGCCCTTCTGCACGCCGCTGCATTCCGTGGTCACGATCTGATGCGCTCCCTGGCTCCCGGCATACACCCGCTCCATGCAGCGTTCCTTGAAGAAGATGGGGTTTCCCAGATAGCTCACCGCCCCGGTGAACGCCCCGTCGGAGCCCCGGGCCGCGGCATAGCTGTCCGTGGACAGTCCCTCAAAGCATCTCCAGTTCTTAAAGTCCCCCAGCTTGCTGGCGTAGATCTCATTCACGGTCTCGCCGCCTGTCATACCGTACCGGCACCCCCACAGCCGGTTGCCGCTCTGCACCACAAAGTCCATGTCCGGCACGGTGCGGCTGATGGTCACCGCCGTCTTTTGGGAGGCATTCCCCGCCACGATCCCGGGAAAAACCACCCAGTTCTCCCCTGTCGCCTGCAGGACCTTCTCCCCGTTGAGCCTTGCCGCGGCGCAGCCGGAAACCGTCACGCCGTCCCCGGCGGCGAATCCCTTTCCCAGCAGGGTCGCCTGCAGCTTCACGCACACGTTCTGCAGGGCCGTCCAGCAATCCTGTCCGTACTGCCGCAGCACCGGCTCCGGGCCGGATACATCCATCCACAGCGCCCCCTCCTCCGGATCCTCCGGCGCTCCGGTGCTCTGAATCACGCCGCTGTAGGCCGTGCCCTCCGCATCGCACAGGCTGATAGCCACTCCCGCCGAGGCAGTCCTCTCACACTCCAGGCTGCCGTAGTCCGTCAGATCCTTGGTGTTGAGATACACCTTGTCGGGAAAAACGATCAGATACGCTCCCATGCTGATCAGATCCTTTTCTCCCTCCGTCAGCACCGGGCCCGCCGCCTCCCCGTTTACGCGGAGGCGTGTGCCGTCCACCCAGATGAGGGCATCCTTTGCCGTCAGGCCGCCGGGCCCCGTCACCGTGGCGGCCAGGCCCCTTGCCTGCCGGGTCCGCAAAGCGGGGTATCCCTCCCCGCACAGGTTCCGCATCTCCCGGAATCCCCCGATCTTAGCCGTTTCCCTGCGGTCAAGGCCCGGAAAATCCGCCATCGTCACTCTTTCCAGCCCCGTCTTTTTCAGCATCGGAAAGAACATCCCCTCCGCCCCCTTTCAGCAAAGGCGCAGGCATTTTGCCGCCTGCGTCCCGCCCGATTTCCGCAGCGTTTCCGCCTGCAGAGCCTCCACGCCCCGGTTCCACAGGGTCATGGCGTTGTTCCAGCGCGCCATGTCGCCGTCGGCGTAGTGGATCTGCGCCTGCACATACAGGTCGTACAGCCCGTCATAGGGCGTCCCGGCCGTCAGTGCGGTGCTCTCCTCCAGCCCTTCCGGCACGGATGTCTCCCGGTCTACCGGCTGCAGCACCTCCCGGATGAGGGTGCCCTCCGCCTGCAGCAGCCACCGAAGCTTCTCCTCCCGGGTGTATGCGTTGGGCAGGAGGCTGTCCACCCGGGTCAGCACCTGTCCCGCCGTCATTTTGCCCATAGCGTCCTCCTTCTCAGTTGGCCATGGTGTCCACATAGCGCCGGGCGGCGTCAGCCATCATGCGGCTGTTCTCCAGCACCTCCGCCACGCACGCGGGGACCTCCACCTCCACACCCTTCATGATCTTGTAGCTGCGTCCGTTCACGGACACGATCACAAAATTCTCCTCGTTTTTTCTGCCCCTGGGCAGATAAACCTTGCGCATTTCCTCTTTCATGAAAAAATCTCCTTTCTTATATGACCCGCCGCCGGCCTTATGCCGGTCCTCCTGCCATCCGTAGGGCGGGGTGCCCTCACCCCGCCGCCCGTCACGCGCCGCATCCCTTGCAAAAGGTGTCATTGCGAGACCAGTGCGCACACTGGTCGTGGCAATCCGTTTCCCTCGTAGGGGCGACCCTCGCGGTCGCCCGCCCCCGGCTTCTTGTCATGCATCTGTAGGGGCCGGCGTCCTCGACGGCCCGAACCGCGTCCCGCACCGCACCTCTCGCCATGTGTCATTGCAAGGCCAGTGGGCACGCTGGCCGCGGCGATCCGCATCCCCGCTTAGGGTGGGGGCGGGGCTCACGCCCGCCCCCACCGGCCGCTCAGTTGGCCTTGTCCTCCTTAGAGTAGGAGGAGCCGCACTCCACACGCACCATGTACTCGTCGTACAGAATGGCGGCGGCGTGGATGCCCTTCCAGCCCACGCTGGAGCGCTGATCCAGAGGATCGGCAGTACCGGAGGAGCCGCGAGGCTTCACGATGACCTCGGTGCCCTCGCTGAGATCCACGACGCCGTAAGCGCCCTTGCCCACAAACAGGCAGCCGTACACGGCGCAGCCCTCAGCGCCGCCCTCGCCGGGATAAATAACGGCGTCGTCCTCGGCGGTAATAGCCTCCGCCAGGGTCATGGAGCCGGCGGTGTTGCTGAGCACCTTGTGGCGCTTACCGCCGATGATCACATAGCGGCCGGCCAGGCTGCCGGCTGCCACGGTGCCGCCGTCAAAGGCCACGGCGGCATTGTTCGTCACTGCGCCCTTCACCGCCAGATTGCGGGCGTTGGATGCCAGGTCAGCGCCGCGGAAGATCTTGGCCTCGGTGGTCTCCACAAAGCGCACGCCGTGGAGCTCGCCGATCTCGCCCGAGAACAGCTCCGTAGCGGCGGCATACTGATGGGCGGCGATCCACGCCTCATCCTGGCGCAGATCAAAGGCCACGGAGGGATGAATGATGCACACATACTTGCCGTCGAAGGTCGGCGCGTTCATCTTCTTCAGCTGGGTGGCGGCCTTGGCCACCAGCTCGCTGGTCATCTTGCAGGCAGGGGTCAGGGCCGCGCGGCTGGTCACGGCGGTCTGCTGGCCGCCCTCGCCCAGCACCGGCGCATAAATGACCTGGTTGCCCTGCTGGATCTCATTGCGGGTCACGGTGTCCAGGGTCAAGCCCATGTTGTTGCCGTGGCGGTCGGTGATCTCCAGCACCACGTCGTCGATGGCGGTCAGATCCAGCATGTCGGACACGGTGGTGTAGTCGCCGTACTGGGCCAGCTCCTTGGTGATGTAGCTGACGGAGATGCCGCTGCCGTCGGGGGTCACGCCCTCGGTCAAGGGCGTCAGCGCCTTGTCAAAGGCGCCGAACTTACGCCACTCCACGGTCTTGCCGCCGCCCACAGGCAGGGGCTTGGTGGCGGCAAACTGGTTGTGTACCAGCTGGGGCTTGGCGTTCTCCAGCAGCTCCATGCCGTAATAGGTCTTCATCTCGGCGGACAGGCCGCCGGTAGTCTGGGTGTTTGCGTCGGCAAACATCTGATAGTTCAGTTCCATAGTTATCTTTCCTTTCTCAAATAAAAATTTTTCGATTTCTCCTGCGCTCCGGAGATTCCGTCCCTTGCAAAGCCCTGTCGTCACGAGGATGCCCCCCGCCGCCGGACCTCCACCGCACCCCTTGTAAAAAACAATGTCATTGCGAGGCCAGTGCGCACACTGGCCGTGGCAATCCGTACCCCCCAAAAGCCTTCCCCGCGCAAGGGCAGACTGCCACAGCTCCGCCGCGACTGAGGGGGCGGCCCCCAGCGCTCTCCGTCAGAATCGGATCTTCTCCCCGTCCAGCACGCGCCGGCGGATGTCCGCCAGGTCCTCACTGGTGAGACCCCGGGGGTCGCTGGCCGTCACGGCAATGCTCCTGCCGCCGTTTTCCGCCACCCGGCTCATACCGCTGGCCAGGCTCCCGGCCACCTGCCTGCGGGTGCGCCCCGCGGCATAGCGCATGGCCTTTTCCATCAGCTCCCGGCCATGCACCGTCTCATAGGCCGTCCGGGGCTCCACTCCGGCCAGGATCAGCCGCCCGAAGTGCTCGCTGCGCATCTCCTTCTGCCAGTCAAAGTCCGGATACAAGCGTTTCAGCTCTCCCTCCTGCCTGCGCAGCCGGTCAATGTGCTCCGCCGCCTCCGCTTTCCGCGCCCGCTCCAGCGTTTCCTGCCGCTCCTTCAGCCGCTGATTCTCCTGCCGCATGCCCCGCAGCCGTCCGTCCAGAATTTTTCGCACCCTGGCGTCAAATTCCTCCTTGTACCTGCCCCGGATCAAAGCTTCAAAGTCCTCCTGCTCCCCGGCGTCGGGAGCCGTATCGCCCGATGCTTCACAAAGCTGTGCCTGATTTTCTTCCATTTCCATGGTCTCATCCTTTCCCGTGGTAGGCCACGACCCGTATCATCACTCCCTCGCCGGGAGAAATGGCCATTTGGACCTGGCGAAAAAACTTCGTTTTTTCTGCCAAAAGGCTTGCAGCCTGCTGCGCGCATAATTTTGCCGCAGGCGGCAAAATTCCACACTTGCAGTCTGAGAGGTATTTTTCCCCACGCGCATGTCGCGGTGAAAAATGATCTCAATTTTTCGCGTCTGCGGACGCGAACTCTGCGAGGCTTTTTGATTTTTCGCCTATCTTTCATCCACCTCCACGCACTGGGGAAACCGTCTCTCCAGCTGCCGCAGCCCGCATTTTACCAGCTCCGCTTCCCTGTCTGCGCCCCGCATGGCGATGCGCACATACCCCGGCCGCATGATGAGCTCCTTCACCAGGTTTTTCTCCTGCAGCCGCTCTGCCAGGGCCAGCACCAGGGCCGATACCGCCGCGCACACAATGTCCTCCCCCGCCGGGGCATAGTCCGCGTGCCCCTCCAGGGTCAGCCGCCCCGGCTCTGCCGTCACCCGGATCATCTGGGCCGCACCGCCTCCCGGGTGCCGCGCCTGGTGCGCTCCACGGAGCTGAGCTTTCCGGCCTGCCAGGCACTGCCCCCGGCACTTTTCTGCGCTGCGGCATACTCCCGGGCCAGCTGCTGAGCCAGATGGGTCCCTTTCACCTCATCCACAACAGCCGCCGCCTGCATCAGCCGCTGGCGCAGCTGCTGGATCTCCATCTGCTGGCTCTGCCCGTTTTGGATCATGGCCATCACCATATCCTTGTTCTTAAAGTCCATCAGCTCCAGGCACCGCAGAGCCTGGGGTGCCATGTCCTCCCGGAAGAACCCCATCTGGAACAGCTGCAGGGCAAACTGGTTGTACTCCATTGTCTTGTAGGGATTTTCCTGCTGGGCGGATATTTCCAGGTCAAACACCGGCACCCGGTAGGAGGTCTCCACGCCGTCGCTCATGGCCACCGGCTGCAGCCCCGCGTTGTCATAGCTGGCAAATTCGCCCCCCAACAGGCGGAACTGCCTGGGCAGCCCGTAAAACTGCCGTATCAGCTCAATGCACAGCGTCACCACATCGGAAAACGCCTCGTACCCGTCGTCGATCATGTTCCGGGACAGCTTCCCGCCGGCCTCCTGCAATGCCGCAATGGCCGTGGCCGCCGTCACGCCGGAGGCGGTGCCGCCGTTGGCCACATCCCGGTTGCCCGCCGTTTCCTTCATCTCGGCGATCTTGCTCTGCAGAATAGCCACATACACACTGTCCAGCCCCGCCGTGTGGATGGGCGCGATGGAGTCGCTGCCCAGGTTCCCGTTGGTGTGGACAAAGGGCTTGGTCCAGTCGGCGTACTCGTTTTCATTCACCGCGCCGTCCGCCCGGATGAAAAACCTCGGCGTCGCCGCCGCCAGGGTGTTCTTGAGAATAGCCTGACTCATGAGGTCGATCTGCTTTTGGGGCGACTTGCACAGGTCGATGTACCCATACCCGCAGGGCGTCCCCTCCTCGGGAAACAGCACATCGAACACAAATGGGTACTTTCCGTGGTCATACCAGCCCCGCCTGCACATAGGCAGGCCCACCGGCACCTCCTCCAGGACGGGCTCCCCATTCTCGTCCACACCGGTCGCCTTTTGCTCCGTGGGCGTCTGCCAGTCGTTTTCCGTGGCATAGAGCACCGTCTCCCCCACGAATTTGCAGTACTGCAGCACCTTTCGTCCCCCGTCCATGGTGTGGTAGTACCAATCCACCACCAGGGACTTGTCGGAGGTATCCACCGTGTCGTCATAGAGGAATCGGCTCACCGTAAAGCTGCCGCCTCCCAGCTTCCCCTCCAGCTGCGGATAGCTGCGCAGGAGCCTGGCATTGCTGACAAGCTCCGTGGAAAAGAAATTTTCCGAGTCCTGGATGTCCCGGACCCCCGGCTCCCAGAACAGGTTCAGCAGGTCCATTCTGCGGATGGAAATGTCCCCCAGGCCGTTCAGCTTCCCCGCGTCCCAGAAAACGCCGTAGGCGGCGCACCCGCTTTTCAGCTTGTACCACCAGGCGTCCGAATAGGTCCGCTTGAACTGATTCTGCTTCAGCACCACCGGCAAAATTTTCGTCAGCTTGGATGCCTCCGCCCGGTCCCCCTCCTCCCGGGGCAGCACCGTGGGCTCCGGATAGCAGTCCATGGCGTCCGCGTGCTTGGACAGGATGCAGTTCACCAGCCACGCGCTGGCCGGCTGCGGGTCCCCGGGATTACCCCCCTGTCCGTTTTTCTCCATCTGCTGCCAGTGCCGCATCTTCCAGAACTGCTCGTTGTCGATGATGCGGCTCTCCAGGTGCGCCTTTCCCTGCTTGTATTTCTTCAGGATCTGCGCCGCCCGGCGCACCTCCTCCGCACCGATCTTCGGTTTCTGCAAAGTCATAGGCTCCATGCCATACCCCTCCTTTTCGTTCTCACCTGTGCCCTCCCGCCCCCGCTCCGTTGCCCTCCCTGTTGCCTTTTCCCATGCAACAATGCCAAAAATATAAAAAAATTTGCGCCCCACCCGTCGCGGCATCCCCCACTACGCGTAGGGCGGGATGCCCCCATCCCGCCGTATAAACTCCCCCGCCATGCGTAGGGGCGGGGTTCTACCCCGCCCCTCTCCCATATCAAGAATAACCTTGTAGGGCGGGACCCATGTGTCCCGCCGCACACCGCACTCCATGTAAAACTCCCTGTCATTGCGAGGCCAGCGCGCACGCTGGCCGTGGCAATCCGTTCCCCCGTCCCAAAGCTCTCATTTTTCATTTCTTCCTCATGTTCAGCGGATCATCCCCCAGCGCCAGCTCCTCTCCCCGGCGCACCGGCCGAATGGGCCGCGACATGCAGAAATACCGGCTCTCGTCCGCCGCGTGGTCCTCCTGCCGGGTGTCCAGGTCCTCCGGCTCCGTGTCCGAAAACCGCAGCTCCGGGATCGTCCGGATAAACGCCCTGCACCCCTTGAACACATACATCTGCGGATACCCCTCCTCATCGAAGGCCATCCGGTAGTGCATCTGCATCCATCCCGGGATCCGCCGGTTGTCGCCCTTCGTAAAGTAGATCCGGTGCCGCAGCGCCGTCTCATAGATGCTCTCTCCCCGGCTGGTGTCCCAGATGGCCGGGTCGGCCACCCCGTCAATGCTCCGTCCCTTCAGCCACGGGTGGGTCTGCTCAATCTCCCGGATCTTGTCAAACTGCTTCTCCGGGGTCCACCGCACCCCCTCGTCGGGATTCTCCGTGCAGCCGTACAGCTCCAATATTCGGTAAATGCACCCGTCAAAGTCCACCGCCCACCAGCCGCAGGAAAAGGGCTTGGCGTAGCCGAAATCGTAGCTGCGATAGATCCTCCACTCCCTGGGGATGTCAAAGGGCTCGATGACATGGGTAAACCGTCTGTCCCGATAGTGCTCCGGGTCATCGGTAAACTCCTGGAAGAACTGTCCCTGAAAGATGTCCCACTTTCCCTCCAGCCAGGCCGCCCGGAGCTTGTCCGGCAGTGCCTGCAGCTGCTGCAGGTACTCCGGCTGTTTTTTCAGCAGTGCCCGGTTGTCCGTCACCCGGGCGGGGATAAACTCGTAGTCCTCCGGATTTTCCCCCGGCAGATAGCGTTTGTCGATAAACAGCCGCTTGATGTACCCGTGTCCCGGTCCGCCGGGGTTGCAGGTGTAGTAAATGCGCTTGGGAAAGTCGTTCACCCCTCGCACACACGCCGCAAACTGCCGCATCCACTCCTCCCGCAGCTGGGTGGCCTCGTCCAGAAAGATCACGTCATATTCCGCCCCCTGGTACCGATCCAGGTCCCCGTCGCAGGCGCAGTATCCGAAATCCAGCACGCTGCCGTTGGCAAATACAAACTGCCTGGCCGTAGCCTTGTAGTCGGCGATCCCCGTCAGCTCCCGCCGCAGGAATCGGATGTGGTTGTTCTCCAGCTCCTGATAGGTCCGCCGCACCAGCAGCATCCGGATCCCCGGGTAGCGCAGGGCCATGAGCTTCGCCTTGGTGCGCACGGCCCAGCTTTTTCCGCCGCCCCGGGCGCCGCCGAAGGCGATGTATTTTTTCCGGCACTGCAAAAACAGCTTCTGCTTTTCATTGGGCGGCGACAGGTGCATTGTCTCTACTCGCTCCACTGCTCCGTGTCCTCCTCCCACTGCACCCGCACGGTGCTCTCCCCGTTTTCCTCGCTGGCGCTTTTCATCAGCTGGTTCAGCTCCTTCAGCAGGGCCGTCAAATCCCGGATGGTCTTTACATCCGCCTCGCCCTCCTCCAGCCGTCCGATCTCCCGCATAGCCGCCCGGGAAAGCTTCCCCGTCATCTCCTGCAGATTCGTTTTTTCCTTCTTTTCCCTGTTCCAGCCCTCGATCCTGCCGTGGCTCGCCATAGCTCCCCGGCTCACGCCGAACCGGTCCGCCAGGGTCTGATAGCTGCCCTCCCCGTTTTCATAGGCCCGGCGCACCTCCTGCCAAAAGCTTTCCCCCCTTCCCTTCATAGCTCCTCCCCGGCGATCAGCCGAAAGGGCGCAAACCAGTGTCCCGCGAACTCCTCCAGGCACTCCCTGCACACGCACTCGCCGTTGATCTGATAGTATTCCGCGCCCTCATAGATCTCTCCGTCGCAGCGGTCGCAGCGCACCCATTCCTTTTCCTCCATGTATAACTCCTCCTTTTGTTTTTCTACCTCCCTCCGTTTTCCCGGCATATCTTGCCTTTTTGTTGCCCTTTTCTCCGCAACCGCCCCATTTCTTATCGCGCAAAAAATCCCCCTCCGCCAAAGCGGAAGGGGATCTTCTGCATTTTTTACCAGTTGTAGTTGTCAGCCCGGGTGATCCCTCCCAGCATGGCGTTGGGCAGGGGAATGTCGTTGAATATGATTACGATCTCACTCCGGTTCTCCCCGGTGAGCTTGGCCAGCTCGTCGGTCAGCTCGCCCATGATGGCCTTCTTGGCCTCGTTGGTGCGGTCCGGGATCATGGTCCAGTCGATGAGCACCGTGGGTGCCGTCTTGCGCACGTTCTCCGGCTCCATCTCGTGGAAATACACATAAATGTTCTTCGGCAGCGTGCTGGTGTGACTGCAGATGCTGTTGGCGGCAAACTCCATAAAGTCCCGCTTTTTCTGCTTGTCCTGCTTTCCCGTTACGCTTACATGAATGATAGGCATATTCTGATCCTCCTTATATCTATTGGCATCCCGCTTCTGCGGGCATGTCGTCCCCAAAAAGAAAGCGGCCCCGCCGAATCCGGCGAAGCCGCTTTTGCGTTTTCCGTGCCGCCTGTGTCTCAGGCCGCCCCGTATGCAAAACCGCTTGTCGTTTTTCGGCTGTATTTCGTTTCATTTTCGATCCGAATCATCAGATCCAGCGCAAAAATGGACGCAGCAATAGCGGCGTCCAAAATCAGAATAGCGGTTATTTTTTGGCAGGAAGACACGGCACAGGCGTCCTGTGCTGCTGCGGTCCCGTTTCGCCCGGCGGCATCCAAAGCTCTCATGTCCATGTCTCCTTTCTCATGATGATTGGGACTATAGCACTCCTTTTTCTGCCTGTCAACCCGGTTTTTCTCATTTTGTTTTTTTCTCAATTTTCTCTTGCTCCTCCCCTATCATTTTCTATGCACATCGCGCATCGCATTGTTGTTTTTCCGCGTTTTGCGCGAAAAACGGCGCATATGCGAAATTCCTTTCGCACATGCGCCTCGTGTGTTGTCCGCTCGTCTTCTCTTTCTCGGTGTTTACAGCTTCTTCTCCAGCATCACCAGCTCCACTCCTGCCAGGCCGTTGAACACGCAGGGCACGGTCCCCGTCTCCCGGTATCCCAGGTGCCTGTACAGCCGTCGGGCGCCCATGTTCCTGGCGTTGGTGTCCATGCGCAGGCAGGTGCAGCCGCTCCGGGCCGCGTACTCCTCGTAAAACGCCACAAATTCCTGCCCGAATCCCTTTCCCTTTTCGGCCGGGTCAATGACCAGCGTGTGCAGCACCATCACCTGCTCGTCCGATGCCGGATACAGCCAGTTGACCTCCGCATATACATCCACCTGCACCCGGTTGATGATGGCGGCGCCCACCACGCGCCCTTCCGTCTCCTCTACGAACAGGTCGCCCCGCTTCAAGGCATCCTCCGCTGTCTGCCAGGTGGGGTAGATCCCCCGCTCCCAGCCGATGCAGGCCCGTCCCGCTTCCTCCTCTGTGTGGATGTCGCCGTATATCTTCTCCACGGCCGCCAGGTCCTTCTCCTGTGCCTTGCGGATAGTCACTTCCATGGGTTTCTCCCTCCCCGGTTCTGTTTTCAGTCGCAAAAAGGAGCTGCAGCCCCGGCTGCACCTCCCTTTTCTTTATTTTACAGGCGGATCACATAATCGTAGATCTCAAAGCCGCCATACACCAGATTGAACAGGCCAAAGGCCAGCACCAGGATGGCCGCAAAACGGCGGGAGGTATTTTTCTTTTTCCCCGTCCCCTTGAGCATATCCGATCCCTCCGCGCACATAGCCACGCACAGGGTCAGTGACGTGAGACCGGGAACATAGAATATATTCGCCTTGTGCAGCACCCAGCTGGCGACAGCAATGACCAGGAATACCGCGGCGATTTTTTGCAGTTTACTCATACGAAATTCTCCTCTCGGCCTGGGGCCGTCATTTTCTCCAGTGTAGCGGAAATATTCATAAAGTGCAAGCCTTTTCTTGCAGGAGCCTGGCCTTCAGCACCGCCGTCACGGTCTTTCCGTCCCGTATCTCCCCGCTCATGCACTTTTCCACCACTTCCGCAAAGGGGAAAAACCGCACCTCCAGAAACTCGTCCTCATCCAGATGCTGCCGGGAGAAGGTCAGTCCCTCCGCCATGTACAGGTACAGCACCTCGGCATAGCAGCCGGGGGAGGCGATGATGCTCCCCAGCTCCGTCCATCGGGCCGCCGCAGCGCCCACCTCCTCGTTCAATTCTCTCTGCGCCGTCACAGAGGGCTCCTCCCCCTTCTCCCGCTTGCCTGCCGGGATCTCCCACAGGTGCTCGCCCACGGCATGGCGGAACTGCCGCACCAGGGCCACCCGACCCTGATCGTCAAAGGCCAGGATCCCCACGCCGCCGGGGTGGTCCACTACCTCCCGCCGCCCACGCTCGCCGTTTGGCAGCAGCACCTCGTCGTTGCGCACCCGGATGATGCGTCCGTTGTAAATCTCATGGCTTTGCAGCGTTTTTTCCGTCAGATCCTGCATGGTTCATCCCTCCGTTTTTCCGCAGTATAGCATATTTTCTTCCCATTATCAATTTTTATGGACATTTTTCCCGGGTATGTTATAATGAGGGCAAGATCATAGCTGAGGGCGCCGTCCCTCCGCATTTCACGGTTCAATTTTACATCTCAAATAGGGGGTACTGTCATGAAATATCTGTTCAAAAACGGCACTGTGGTCTCCGGCCGGGGCACCCGCCGGGCCGATGTGCTGGTAGAAAATGAGAAGATCCTCCAGGTGGGCCGCAGTCTCTCCGACCCGCTGGCCCGGACCGTTGATGTCACCGGCAAGCTGCTCATGCCCGGGTTTATCGATGCCCACACCCACTTTGACCTGGACGTGTGCAACACCACCACCATCGACGATTTTGACTCCGGCACCAAGTCCGCCATCCGGGGCGGCACCACCACTATTGTGGACTTTGCCTGCCCCAACAAGGGCGAGTCTCTCCACTACGGCCTGGAGCTGTGGCACAAGAAGGCCGACGGCAAGTGCTGGTGCGACTACGGCTTCCACATGACCATTGACGACTGGAACGAGGAAATTGAAAGGGAGATCGACGACATGTACGCCGCCGGCATCTCCTCCTTCAAGATGTACATGACCTACCCGGCCATGATGATCGGGGACAAGGCCATGTACAAGGCTCTGAAAAAGCTGAAGGAAAAGGGCGGCATCTGCGGCGTCCACTGCGAAAACAGCGGCGTCATCAACGCCCTCATCGAGGAGAAGAAGGCCGCCGGGGAAATGGGTGTTTCCTCCCACCCCGAGACCCGTCCCGACTTTCTAGAGGCCGAGGCCGTGAGCCGTCTGCTGCGCATCGCCCAGGCGGTGGACATCCCTGTGGTCATCGTTCACCTGACCAATGCCGCCACCCTGGCGGAGGTCACCGCCGCCCGCCGCCGGGGGCAGAGGGTGTATGTGGAGACCTGCCCCCAGTACCTGGTGCTGGACGACAGCGTGTATTATAACGAAGACTATTCCCAGGCCGCCCGCTACGTCTGCGCGCCCCCCATCCGCAAGGCGGAGGACTGCCGGGCCCTGTGGGCCGGCCTGCGCAAGGGCGACATCCAGACCATCTCTACCGACCACTGCGCCTTTACTCTGGCACAGAAGGACGCCGGCCGGGGCGACTTCACCAAGATCCCCGGGGGCCTGCCCGGGGTGGAGGCCCGGGGCGAGGTGGTGTACTCCTTCGGCGTGGCCACCCGGAAAATTTCCCTGGCCACCATGTGCAAGGCCCTGTCGGAAAATCCCGCCAAGCTCTACGGCATGTTCCCCCGCAAGGGCGTCATCGCCCCGGGTGCGGATGCGGACATCGTGGTCTATGATCCCCAGGCCGACCACATCCTCCGGGCTGAGGACATGGTCAGCCGCGCCGGCTATACCCCCTATGAGGGCTTTGTGACCCGTGGCTCCATCAGCCAGGTGTGGCTGCGGGGCAAGCTCATGGTGGAAAATGGCCAGGTCATCGGTGAGCAGGAGGGCCAGTACATCGTCCGGGGCAAGAGCGCCCTGTGAGAATAGGAGCGTCATATGAACCACACTTTCGGATATATTCTGTGCTGCCAGTCCCCGGCGCTGTTTCTGCTGGCCATCGCTTTGGTGATTCGGTTCTTCGTCTGCAAGGGTAAGGCCAAGTTCCGGGCCGTTCTGTCCCTTATCGGGGGGCTGATGAGCATCGCCCTGGGCGTGGTGCTGTACTACCAGGGCCTGGTCCGGGAATACTTCGCCGTGCGAAACTTCTGGCACATTCGCGTCCCCGGCTGGATCGGCCTGGCACTGATGGCCGCGCTGCTGATCTACCTGAGCTTCCGGGCATTTCTCCGGTTCTCCGCCCGCCGCTCGGAGCAGAAGGAGGCCATCCGGGCCGAGAATGCCCGCCAGCAGGAGATGGAAAAGGCCAAGGCCGACGCCTATGAAGCCGGCCGGGCAGAAGCCATGTCCACCCTGGTCTCCGCCACAGCAGGAGAGATGCACGCAGCGGCCGAACCCGCCGCCCCGGCGGATGCTGCCCCTACCGATGCCGCTCCCGCCGACACAGCCCCGGCGGATACCACCCCGGAACAGCCCCCTGCTCCTTGATAACAAAAAAACGCCTGTAGGGAGAGGCTTCGTAAGGAAGTCCTCTCCCTTCGGCTTTTGTAATCAGCCGGAATGATTGGATTGTAGGTAAAATCAATTATATTGGAGGATTACAAAATGGATAAGTACATCTACAACGAGAAGAACGGACTTTGGTATGAGCTGCAAGGGGACTACTATCTGCCCTGCTTAAAACTGCCGGAGGAAGAAACAGTACATATCGGCATCTGGGGGCAGCGGCACCAACGCTATCTCAAAAGTCACCGCAAGGCGCTGTATACCTCCCTGCTCACCAGTGGCAAGTTGAACGGTTATCTTGCTGACATTGACCGGCAAGCGGTGGAAATGTTCTCTCGGCTGGTAAAGCAGCTTTCCGAAAAAGAGGGCGTGACGGAAACGCTCAAAGCGGAAAACCAAATGCTGTGGGTACAGAAGATGAACAATCTGCGAAACGCCGCTATGGAAATCGTATCAAACGAACTTATTTACTGCTAACATTGCACAATATAATTCTATAAAAATAGGCCAGGGGAATCACTCCCTGGCCTATTTTGTGCTTGAAAAAGGGGTCATTCCCCGAACAGTTCCTGCGCTTCCAAATGCAGCAGCTTACTGACTTCCAAAGCAATAGCATCGGCAATCAAAAGAAACTGCTTGCCAAAGTCGCAAAGGAAAAGGGCTACA
>ERZ808246.427-NODE-427-length-35723-cov-3.521784_pt1 | contig 35723 bp, 27 predicted proteins | sample MGYA00521083_ERZ808246 | MGnify/ENA primary metagenome ERZ808246 (study PRJEB31516, sample SAMN03275577) | gut metagenome | biome: mammalia-associated habitat; material: feces | host: Papio cynocephalus | place: Kenya | collected 2012-07-07 ...
ATAGGCCACGCATAGAATTACTCCCGCCACAATATAAGAAGGGATATTGATCAACTCGACAATCAAGTCCTTGGTATTGCCAAAGGAAGTCCAATCAAAATGAATAAAGGCGAATATTAATGCGGTAGCTATATAACCAATCCATTTCCCAAATCTTGACGTTAAGGAAAATAGTCCGATCCTATATCCAGTTTCTTCAGTTAATGGTCCGATAAAGCCAAAGATAATTATGCTAAAAACAGGATAGGCTTTTACCATTAGCCTAATTGTTGATTCGTTCGCATTGTTTGTTTGATCTATGTTAGCGGCTTTAAATAATAAGGTTGATATTAGGCCGTATACATATGTAAAGACTAGTATGATTAAAAAGGCATATAATCCCCATAAAAAGTTTTTAATTTTGATTTGCTTAACTATTTCTTTATAGTTTTTAAAAAGTAAGACGGCCATTACTACAAAAAGGCAAAAATAAGCGGTGAAGTTTGCTATTGATATGGCATCTAAGCTAGATAAGAAATTAGCTATTTCTGCCGTTGTTGCGTTTTTGTTTTGGCTAACAAAAATACTTTTTTCTATTAATTGGATAATAATTGAAAAGAATGTTAGCCCAATAATGCTAAGCAAGAAAAAAGCCATTTCCTTCCATACCGATGCGTGAATAAAATTATGAAAATAAGAGCTATTTTTATCATCATTTTCTTCTTTGCAAAATGGGCATTTTGAATTTATTGGGTCATAAATGTTTCCACATTTTTGGCAACGTTTATTAACTAAATATGTTTTCATGTTAACGACTTTATCATTTTGTGAACAAAAAACAATTAGTATTAGCTGAAACTAAACTCTTTATAGTAAAACGTAACTTAGTTTTTAACTTCTTTACGAAAAATGACAAAATTGCTCAAATTAAATAGAAAAAACAATAAAAAAATCGATTTTTTTAAACTTTTTTTAGTATTAAATCATTTCTTGCATTGAAGATAAAATAAAAAAATAGGATAATTTTTCTAGAGAAAAAAATTATGTTTACATTAGATTCAATGGGGATAGATATAAATCAATTGTCTTCAACAATAGATTTAGTTTTTACAATTTTATTTGCTTCAGTTTTGTTAATACTTGCTTTGTGTTTTGTACGTGGGCTTTTTAGAGGTTGGAAAAGAGGGACGTATAACCTAATATTTTTCCTTATTTTGGTTACTGTTGCTTTGCTGACTTTGAACCCAATTTCTTCTTTGCTTGGAACAAGCGTAGATCTCTCTTCTATTACGAATACGAATACTGCAACAATCAATATCGATGATATGGATATAACTTTTACTGTTTCTACATTACAAGCTACCTTAACAGATTTCTTTACCGAGCTTTTCAAGGCCATGGGGATGAGTGCTTCCCCTAATGATATAGTAAACTATAGTACGGCCCTATCTTCCTCGTTAATTAAACTAATCCTTTTATTCATAGATACTTTATTGATTCTTACTTTGGGATCTTTCTTTGTTTTCTTATTATGGCATTTGCTTTTTAAACGCTTTACCCCAAAGGAAAAAAGAAAGAAAAAAACGTTGCGCCTAGTGTCTGCTTTTGAGGAAGTAATTATTGGTGGGGTTGCTTTAGCGATGTTACTAACCCCATTCACTGGCATTGTTAACGCTTTAACAAATAATGCCAAACTTGAAAAGGATGAAGCAGAAAAAAACGAGACGACCCAGCTTGCTTATGCTGCTATTGAATCTTATAAAAACAGTATTTTTTCTAATGTTTTCTTTTCTTGGTCTGTCAAGGATGGTGAAAATACATTAGATACAAAATTGCTTTCCTTTTTGACTTCTTCTGAAGCAGGGGATGTAAAAGTTGATGTAGCCTCCCAAGTAGGGGAAGTAGCTACGGTTGCTTCTTATGTAATCAATTCTGGTTTGCTCTCGGCTTTTGGAGGAAAAGAACTTTCCTGGAGGCTATTATTAGGTGGACAAGCCATACCTTCCTTATTAAGTTCCATTTCCGATATGGAAATAATTAAAATTGCTTTACCGGTTGCTCTTTCTATTGCCTTAAATATGGGGCAATTAAAGGATACGTTAGGTGAAGATACCGTTAATTATTTATCTTCTTCTAATGTGGATTGGAGTAATGAATTAAAGAATTTATCTAATATTTATATAAAGTTAATCGACGCCGACTTTTTTAATGTATTAATCGATGAAGAAACAAAGACCCCTGTTTTCGACCTTTCTTATATCTTTGATATTTTCGAAGAAGAAAAGAATCAAAAAGCCATGCATGAAATGTTTACTCTAGCCGATAATGAAATCGTTAATCATGTTTTGGCGGGTTTAGTTTATACCATGTCTAGCAAAGAAGAAAAAGACGACGATCCACAAACCCTTCAATTGATTGACTTTTTGCCAAAAGAAAAAAATGGCGAATTAAATTATTCTTCTCTTTCTTCTTTTTCTTGGTTTAATGAATTAAGAATAATTTACGATTCTTTCTATTCACTAGTTCAAATTGATCGCGAACAGATGAAATATGTATTCGATGGATTCGATAAACGAATTGAACTTGGCGGGCTTAATGCGAAAAAGAATGCCGAGGCTAACTCTTCTAGTTCAGCCGATAACATCATTAATGAAGAAGTAAAGAATAGGTTTGTTTCTTTCATAGCGGAACATCCAAACGAAATAGCAACCCCTCTTGTCGGTGATTTAAATAATATTGATGAAAATGGTTTATCTAAAGGCGAGACTAAGTGTCTATTTGACTCTGAATTATTAAAGAACGCCCTTCCTGAATTGTTGCCTTTTATTCAAGCTAGTATCGATCCGAATAAGGAAAATTTCAATTTAGATGAGGCGAATAAAGATTTGGTTAATAATGGGAACATTAGAAAAAATTTCAAAAAGGAATTTGACTCCATCATTAATGTTCTAGGCGATATAGCTTCTAATGAAGAAGGCAAAGCCTTTATTAAAGATGTAAAGGATATGCCAGGTTTCAATTTTGATCCTGATGGAAATTTATATTCGATTAATGAGAATTTAATCGATGCCATTTGCAAGGGCGTAAGAAATATAAATGATTCAAAGATATTTCAAGTAATCATTCCTTCTTATATTAAAAACAGTCTTGATGAAAACCAGGCTATCAAGGAATTCTTACCAGAAGGGTTTGATTTTGAATTAGGAAGCGAGCTTGGAAGCGAATTGGCTTATTTATTATCACTTGTTAAAAAATGCCCTAATTTGATTAGAAACATTTCAAATTCGAAGGGCGGTTCAATAAATATTGACCAAATGCTTAATTTGGTTGAGGAAAATGGAAATGAATTAGTAGAAATAATTGATACTGTATGCAATTCAAAGATACTAAACCCCGGATTAAGCGATGAAAACGTTGCTTCTTTGTTTAACAAATTAGGTAGTTTCATTTCTTCTGATTCAAATATTTTTGGTTCTGAAGATATTAATAATGTTAGGGAAATAGGCCAAGGAGCATTAAGAAAAGAAATAGAAAATTTAATAGACGTCTTCTCTAAAATTGCTTCTAGTGGCGTAGCTGATTCCCTATCATCCTTAAATGAATCTTCTACTAGCGAATCCATAAAAGTGTTGTCTTCTTTAAACGTTAAAGAAGTCTTTGAATCGATAGACAATTCTATCTTTATGAAAAAACTTGCCGCGTCTGCTTTTGATGAATATTTAACTCCAATAATCGGTGGGGCGGAGTTAGGATTAGAAAACATTAGTTTTAAAAATGTAAAGGATTGGAAAAAGGAAGGAGAAGGGCTTCAAGCTATTATAGATTTGGCAACCAAAGGAGTTGACTTAAGCAACGTTGATTTCTTTTCCAATGGTGATTTATTATCGACCTTATTGGCAAAATTAGCCGAATCGGAAATGTTTGTCGATAAAGAAAGTGGCGACTATTTATTCCCTGAATACCTTTATAAAAAATTAGTTAAGTCACTAGATATATCCTCTTTGTCTTATTTTGCCGATAAAGACGTGGATTTGACGTTAGTAAATAGTTTTGAAGATAAACTTGGCGTCACAACTTTATTAAGAAAAGATATGCTTTCTAGGGAAGGAGAAGACGCCACTTCATTTAGGAATAGGTGGATTAATGAAAATGATGGGGAAATATCTAAATTGGGTGATATATTGTCTTCTATATCTTCTATCGGCGGTTTGGATGGCCTTACTAATTTATCTTCTTCTTCAATTAATAAAATTGGTGGAGTTTTAGATAAGGTAGCTAAGTCATCATCTTTTGGTAGAGTTCTTATTTATAATGGATTAAAAGAGGCATTTGCAAATATTCCGGAATCATCATTCATTGATTTTAAAAAAGCCAATTTTAACTATTTCCTTTTTGATGAAAACGCGCCATATGCCGGACATGAATACGAAGCATCCGATGAAATTAGTTTAGTCGTTGAGATAATATCTTTATTTTATGATGATACGTATGGCATTGTTAATAATTCCGCGGTAGATGTCTCCCAATTGGATATTGAATCAATTTCCATCGATTTCTTCTTAAAGCCTATTTTGCTATGCATGAAAGATTCTAAATTATTCGGCATAACCGATACTAATTTTGTTAATAGTCTTAATCCTGTTGCTTCAAAAGAAGAAGGACGTGGTACTGTTTTTGGGGACTTAGTATGCACTCTAGTCAAAAAATCAAAGATGTATGATTACTTTGACATAGAAAGCAAGATTGATAGCAAACTAAATAATTATACAAATAAAACAATTATTGATTTAGTTAACGATACTAGCGATTGGGATAAGGAAATAGATAACATTTGCAATGTTCTTTCTCTTGTTAAGGATTCCCCATTGCTAGATAAGGACCCATCTACCGGTGAAGCTAGCATCAATTTCGATATTTTACAAAATCCAGCCTCTTTCTTTGGCGATGATGAGACTTTAAAAGAAATTAAAAAGAATTCTTTAAAAGAACTTTTATATAGCGTTAGCGATTCGTCTCTTTTCGGCAAGGCCGTGCCTGCAAGAATTGAGAAAATGCTTTTTTCTAATCCTGAGCATAGCAACATAAACCATGTCGTTGGCGGAGAAGGTTGGTATAACGGTTTTGTCTGGGCTGCCGATCCTTATTTTACAAAACAAGGCGATGATTATTCTCCTTATAGCCATGATGAAATAGACCATTTAATAGATATGCTTTATTACCTTTCTTATAGTGCCGATTTATCGACATCCAATTTGAATACAATTGACCCAATTAATGTCACGAAGGCTCTTGATTCAATGATGAGAAGCGGGATTTTTAATTCTAAGGCAGCAGATGATAGCAATTTAGATATAGCTGGCATGACTTCTTTCCAAATAATGATGAAAACGATTATTGGCGCGGATGCTTTTAATGAATATTTTTATAATGCAAGCAATCCAGATGATGCTAATGCAACCTTGGTTGGCTATTATAACGATGCGTCAAGCAAAGCAAAATATTTTGCGAAAAAGTATTTTAAAGGCAACTATCTAAATAAAGCGGAGATGGACAATCAATCCTTATATTTGCTTAATTCTTCTTATTCGCTAGAAACTTTTTACACTTCTTTAAAAAGAAAGGCCTTGGCTTGCTTGATTGATTCTAACGGGGCAAACATTAACTTCGATGACCTTGACGAGAATTCCTTATCGCTTCTATTCCATACTTTTGACAATTGTATTTTCTATGAAGACATAGTTCCAAATTGCTTAGATGTGCTTTTAGCTAAATCAAGTTATAAAATCGATGGAATAGATTTAAAAAAAGCCAATTGCTTTATTAAATATTTGGACGGTTATGACAAGAGTAGATGGTCTAATGAACTTGATTTGGTTTCTTCTTTGATTGTCATGATTAGAGATAATAAAAACATACTAGACGCCTCTACTAAACAACTAAATAACATTGATCCTCTCTTGCTTAGATCTATTTTAGTAGATATGTCGGAATCAGATGTCTTCCATTATGAAGGGAGGGCTGTTTCGTCTAAAACGAATTTAGATATTACGACCAATATTGAAAATGGCGAACTTGTCTTTAACGATTTAACTGTTTTTGAGCAATTAATGTATAAGATTTATAAAGTAAGCGGCTTAGCTAAAAAAGCCTTTTCCATCTCTACTGATCCTTACGAAATAAATAATCCTAATGGTGATTTAGTTAAATTGCATAGTCGCATTAAAAGCTTTTCTAGTTTAGGCGGTCTAAATAATGGAGACTGGCATAAGGAAATTTCTCATCTTACTTACGGCTATGATAAGGCAAAGCAAGAAGATTATGGCTTAATTTATGATTGTCAAAGCAACGGTTTGCTTAGCGGTGGCACGCTTGATGTAAGCGAAGAAAGCATAAAGAAGATGTCTCCTGCTAACTTAAGCAAGCTATTTAGGGATATGAATTATCTAGATGTTACTAAGGATGCTTTAAGCAATGTCGTTTCTTCCCTTCTTACTTCTGGGGTAGGTTTGTCTAGATATTCAACGGTTGAATTATCTTATTCCTCGGGAAATAACATGGATTTCTCTTCTTATTTTAAGGAAGAAGCATCCCCATCTATTAGTAAGATAACTTTTAAAGCCGATTCTAAAGATTTTGCTATTAATTATGTTAATGATTCTAATTCGACTCTAAATGACTTCTTGAATAATGATACTTATGTAAGTTTTGACGGTACTTATTATTCGATAAATACCAAGGATTTGAGAACCCCTTTTAAAATAAGCGGTTGTAATTTTAGCGAAGTTAAATTTAGCCTTGATACAGCTTCTTATACCTTGTCTCAAACTCAATTGAAAGAAAATGATATCGATGCTTTATATTTACTTTTGGATAGTTTATATGACAATACCAAAAAGGAATATTTCGACTTTTCCAAAACAATTGATGAAGGTGGCGTTTCTAGGACGGTTGATTTCCGCGACTTTATTGGTGAAGGACATTCCACATCGGGGCTATTGAACTTGCTTGAATATTCAAATTTATATAAAAACCATTTCGAATATGATGGGTCAAACAATTTGAATCTAGTTAATGGCTCCGGGTTTGAGAGTAGGGCTCTTACTTTCTTCAATATACTTAATGTAACAGAGAGTTTCTCTTCTACTTATGCACAAGCTTCAATTGCTTCTAATTTTGCTGGGGATGATTATACTTCTAAACTTAATGTGATTACTTCTATTTGGGATAACGGCATTATTGTTAACGATGAAGCCGATTGGTTTGATAAACAAATTTTCTCTAGTGGCTATTTAGAAGCTTACATGAATTATTCTTCTTCTAGTTTGCATAATTTTGCTTTGGCTAATGCATTGCTAGGGCAAACAATGTCGACCAAAGAAAAGAATATTGATTTAGAAAGTTATCTTGCGACGACGAATAGTGTTTTTGGAAAAGAAATTCTTTCGGGACAATTAAATAAGCTAATGGATTTAAATATAGCTTATATTAAAGATCCTTCTTTTAATTCGCTTTCTTATCCAAGCGTTTCAAGAAATAACTACATCGATTCGTTGCTTATTAATGTTGATTTTAAATCTAATGATTATGTTAATTTGGGCAATGATTATATAAACCAAATCAAATCTATGATGTCTTTGATTCACCATATTTCCTTAGGCGATTATGAAAGTGCAAAAAATCTTCTTAACGGATTTGATTCATATGAAGATAAATCGATTTTAGATAAAGTATATTTGGGATCTATTTATGACTTATTGGTTGCTAAGTCAAAATTCGCATTCAAAAAGAATGACTTTGTTTATGTTAATAATAAGGATGGTGGGTTTAAAAATTTCTTGAATTCGATTGACTCTAACCCAAATTCTTATTTCTCTTATTCAAATGTCGCAAGTCTTTTATGAGTCTATTTTTAAAGGAAACATCTTTTGGGGAATCTAGTTGTTTAGGCTCTATTTTTAAGTGTTACTTGTTTCCTATTTCTTCTATTGCGGAATTTAATGAGGCTATAGAAAAAATAAAGAAAGAAAATCATAAGGCTAGGCATATACCTTATTCTTATATACTTAAGGAAAGTGGCAAATGTTCAGATGATGGGGAACCTAGCTTGAGCGCTGGGAAGCCTACTTTAGATTTTTTGAATTCCAAATCTTTAAAGGATTGCGCTTGTGTCATTGCTAGATATTATGGTGGGAAAGATTTAGGCGTGGGCAGGCTAAGGAATTATTTTTTGTATTCATTGGAAGATGCATTCAATAAAGCAAAATTTATTGAAAAGAAGTTGTTTTATTTTCTTAAAATATCTACTGATTACGAAACTTATTCTATTATTTCTAGATTAGCAAAAAGCTCTAAATTTCTAATTAAGAATCAAGATTATTCTTTTGATGTTACTTTTTCTTTATATGGAGAAAAAGAAGAGATTAACGATTTCCTTCTTTTGAATCGATTCAAATTTAAAAAAATCAAAGAAGGGGAAGAATACATTGAAATATAATATCTATTTCTAGTAAAAAGGAATTTTTTCATTATCGATATTTAACCTTCTTTTAAAAAGGGTAAAATTAAGTTAGGAATAGAGGTTTTTGTATGGGTGTTCCAAGTCAAGAATTAAATGCAAGAAGATTAAGGTTCTTAAAGGGATTGGAAGATAATAGCGTGGCTATAGTTTTTTCTGGCTATCCTAAGATTCTTTCCGAAGACGAAGATTATAAATTTGAAGTTAACAGGAACTTTTATTATTTAACAGGAGTTGAGCAAGAAGAATCCATTGCTTTGTTTATTAAAGCCGAGGGTGAAGAGAAAACGTTTTTATTTATTTCTCCTTTTGATGAAACAAAAGAAAAGTGGTATGGAAAAAAATTAACCATTGAAGAAGGAAAGGAACAATCGGGTATTCAAAATATTTTGCTTACTTCGTCTTTTAACTCTAGGCTAGAAGCCGTTTTAAATGATGAAATTAATCTTATAAAAAATGTTTATTTCGATGATAGCGAGGAATTAAAAATCGGAAGCAAACAATATGTTTGCGACTATATTGCATCATTAAAGAATAGATTCCCCCTTAAAAATTATGTTTCTTTTTTGCCTCTAATTACTCGATTAAGAATGGTTAAATCCAATTATGAAGTAAATGAGTTCATAAAGGCCATTGAATCGACTAGGCTTGGCATTAGAAGCGTCATGGCCGAATGTAGGGGTGGGGTAAAAGAATACGAGTTAGCTACTACTTTTTCGAAAGTGATTAACGATGATAACGAATATCAAGGCGTTTCTTTTAATACTATTATGGCAAGTGGGGTCCATGCCGCAACACTTCATTACCCTAATCCCTTGGGCACTTGCAAACAAGGCGATTTGGTTTTAATGGATCTAGGCGCGAAACATAATCATTATTGTGCCGACATTTCAAGAACCATTCCAGTCGGAGGAAAATTTAATGAATTTCAAAAAGTCTTATATGAAATCGTTTTAGGCTGCAATAAAGCCGTCTCTAATTTTGCTAAGCCTGGTGTTACCATTAAAGAATTAAACGATTTAGCCATTGAATATTTATCTTCGGAATGCCTAGAAGCAGGCATTATTAGCAAGAAAGAAGATATTTCCAAAATCTATTTCCACTCCATATCCCATCATATAGGCTTGGATACCCATGATTTAAGCGATAGAAGTTTGCCATTAGAAGTAGGAAATATAATTTCTAATGAACCAGGCCTATATATAAAAGAAAAAGGGATTGGCATAAGAATCGAAGATGATTTGCTTATAACTAAAGATGGGGCTGAGGTTTTAAGCAAGTCGATAATTAAGGAAATAGATGAAATAGAAACATTTTATAGCTTGGGAAAACAAGATGGAAAAAGAGAATAAGATAAACTATAAAGATAAATTTATTTCTTTATTAAAATATTTGAAAAACAATGTCATGGTAACTAGCAATGGCATGGCAATTGGGCTTTTTGGTACCTTAATAATCGGGACTATTTTTGATTTATTTGCCAAAATTCCCATGATGGAAGCCATTTCAAGCTGGACTGCTCCCTTAAAAGGAATATTGATGGGGGCAGGAATAGGCGTTGGCGTTGCTTTAAGTAAAAAAAGAGGTGGAGTGGCTTTAGTTGCCCTTCTTTCATCTGGGGCGATTGGAAATTACGCTTTTTCTTTTTCTTCTGGTACTGTTTCTCTTATTAAAGACCCTCTTTCTTGCTACGTATCGACTATTCTGTCAATGTTGGTTTTGAAGATAGTGATGAGAAAGAAGACACCCGTTGATTTGATTTTGATTCCTTTATTAGGGGTAGGAACTGCTATGCTATACAGTTATTTATTGGCTACGCCTATCCATTACATAACAATTGGCATAGGCAAACTAATTGAGATTTGCTTCTCTAATATAGTTGTTTCTTTCTTTATGTGCATTGTTGTCTCGGTTTTAGTGGGAATGGCTTTGACTGCTCCGATTTCTTCTGTTGCTATTTGCGTGGCCATAAATATTGGGGGTATGTCTCCTTTGGCTTCAGCTGCCGCATTGATTGGCTGTTCTACCCAAATGGTTGGCTTTGCCTTGCAAACTAAAAAAGACAATTCGATTTGGACTAGTTTAGCCGTTGGGTTAGGCACTAGCATGCTTCAATTTAAAAACATAGTGAGGAAGCCTATTGTTTGGCTACCTACTATTATTGCTTCTGCTATTTTAGGCCCTTTTGCATTGCTATTTCCTTTATCTTCTTTAAGTGGCGATTTTGCAACTAGCTTAAGTGTTGGTGCGGGTATGGGTACTAGCGGCCTTGTCGGGCCAATCAATTTTTTAGATATATCTTCATATTCGTATTTGATGGCCATTTATTTGATCCTATTTTGCATAATCGCTCCTTTGGTTTTGGTTTTTGTTTTAGATTGGCTTTTTAGAAAATTCAAACTTATTGAAAAAGGAGATTTCTCTTTGTCCGTTGATTTATAAAGTTAAAATAGTTTAAACGTGTATCAATAATTATGCCTATTATCTTACTAATATTGATTTATATTGCCTTTATTAGTCTAGGTCTTCCTGATTCTTTGCTTGGATCAGGTTGGCCGGCCATTCATCTAGAATTAAATATAGATAATTCCTATATGGGCTTTGTTTCCATGGTTATTTCTTTTGGGACGATTATATCAAGCTTATTATCTAGTAAATTGATTTCTAGAATTGGTACGAGGTTTGTGACTTTAGGAAGTGTTTTTTTAACTGTAATTGCTTTGTTTGGCTTTTCTTTTTCGAAAAAGTTTTGGATGTTGATTGTTTTTGCTATTCCTTATGGCCTTGGGGCGGGCGCGGTTGATTCGGCTTTAAATAGTTATGTTGCCGTTCATTATAAAGCGAAGCATATGAGCTGGTTACATTGCTTTTGGGGTGCAGGGACCATTATCAGTCCTTTTATTATGGGCTACGCTCTTACTTCATTATCATGGCAAGATGGATATAGGATTGTCGGCTTTATCCAACTTGGGATAGCCTTGCTTTTATTTGTTACTTTGCCAGTTTGGAAAGTAAATAAAAGCGAAGAGGAAAAACAAACAAAACAAGTTAGCACTTTTTCCTGCTTAAAAATAAAAGGAGTAATTTTCGTTTTGATTGGATTTTTTGCCTATTGCGCCTTAGAAGCGACGGCCATGCAATGGGCTAGCACTTATTTTGTAGAAGTAAAAGGCGTGGATAAAGAGAGATCGGCCATGTTGGCATCTTTATTTTATATAGGCATAACGTTTGGAAGATTCATTAGCGGCTTTTTTATTGATAAAATCGGTGATAAGAAAGCAATTATTATAGGCTGTTCGTTTTTATTCTTAGGCATTATTCTTCTTTCTCTTCCCATAAACTGTTTTCCTTTAGCTATCTCTTCTTTTATAATATTGGGATTTGGCTGTGGGCCGATTTATCCTTGTTTTATTCATTCAACGCCGACTAACTTTGGCAATGAAAACTCTAGCTCGATCGTAGGGCTAGAAATGACAAGCGCCTATATTGGAACGACATTTATGTCTCCTCTTTTTGGGCTTTTAGGTAATCGATTTGGATTTAAGATCATGCCTATTTATTTAATCTTTTTCGCCCTTTTGATGACAGGAATGATGTTACTCTCTTTTAAAGGTAGTAAAAACAAGATAAATACAGCAAATAATTAACATAAAACAATTATTCTCTTTTATAATAAGGGTGTATGAAAAAGTATATCTTGGCTATTGACCAAGGCACAACATCGACACGTGCCATTTTAATTAATCATAAAGGCGAAGTCGCCTTTAAGGCCCAAAGGGCAATCGATTGTATTTATCCTAAGCCTGGTTGGGTAGAAGAAAATGCAGATAAAATTTGGATTAGCGTCATAGACGTTATTAACGAACTGCTAGTTGTCGCCTCTTCCTCTATGGATGAGGTCGAAAGCATTGGGATTACAAATCAAAGAGAAACTACAATTGTTTTTGAAAAGGAAACAGGAAAGGCTGTTTTCAATGCAATTGTTTGGCAATCAAAACAAACCCAATCTCTTTGCCTAGAAAGGGAAGATAAAAGCGAATTTATCCAAAAAAAGACGGGATTAAGGATGAATCCTTATTTTAGTGCCTCGAAAATCCGTTATATTTTAGACCAAATTCCTGACGGGCAAGAAAGAGCTAGGAAGGGCGAACTTTTATTTGGAACCATCGATACTTGGTTAATTTATAAGATGACAAATGGCAAAACACATGCGACCGATATTACCAATGCGTCTAGGACCATGTTGTTTGATATCTTTAAAAAAGAGTTTGACGAGGAACTCTGCTCTATTTGGGATATACCGATGTGTATGTTACCTTTGGTTAAGGATAACAATGATGATTATGGCGAAGCTAGTTTCTTCCCAGGACACGTTCATATTAATGGAGTATGCGGCGATCAACAATCGGCTTTATTCGGGCAATGCTGTTTCAATAAAGGCGATAGTAAAAATACTTATGGGACTGGTTGTTTCATGCTTATGAATATCGGCGATAAGCCTATTATTTCTAAGCAAGGATTATTGACTACGATTGCTTGGAGCATAAATAACAAAGTGACTTACGCTTTGGAAGGTTCCGTCTTTATTGGCGGGGCAATTGTCCAATGGCTTCGCGATGAAACCAGATGGTTCGAAGATTCTAGCGATTCCGAGATGTATGCTAAAAAGCGCCCAGATACCAATGGTGTTTATTTTGTACCGGCTTTTGTTGGACTGGGCACCCCATGGTGGAATGATGATGCAAGAGGGGCCATATTCGGATTAACTAGGGGCGCGGATAGGCATAATATTACTAGGGCCGGCTTGTATTCGATCGCATATCAATCTAAAGACGTTATTGAAACGATGAAAAAAGAAGCGGGTTTAGAGTTAAATGCTTTAAAAGTCGATGGCGGTGCTAGCGCGAACGATCTCCTTATGCAATTTCAAGCTGATATTTTAGGGTGTGAAGTGATTTTGCCCTCGTGTTTAGAAACCACGGCTTTGGGTGCAGGATATTTTGCTGGATTAGGAAGCGGGTTTTGGAAAAGCTTAGAAGAAATACATTCTAACCATTGTCTTAAGAAAAGTTTTAAGCCCAGTATGGAAAAAGAAGAAGTGGACAAGTTATATTCCGGCTGGTTAAGTGCAGTAAAAGCTACTATGGCCTTCCATGGAAATAATTAGTTTTTGCCTAAAGACTTTGTGATATTATATTGCTATAAAATAGAGGTTTATTATGAAAAAAGAAAAAATTTTGTTTATTATTTCTTATTGTTTTTTGGCCATTTTACTTTTTTGCTTGTTTTTATCGTTTTGCATTCCTACTTTGAATATGTCAGTTGCACAAAACGGCTCTACTTTGAAGATTTATCTTTTTGATTTATTCAGTATCTCGCTTTCCTCGGGATCTAGTTCTTCAATATCTGGTTCTAATGCTGGCTTGTTTTATGGCTTCTTGTTTTTAAGCAGTGGCTTTATTTCTTCTATTTTCTTATCAAGCAAAAATAAGACTTTATATTGGGTGGGATTTGGTTTGCTTTTAGGTTTCCTTGCCGAATGCATTTATCTTTGTTGTCAGATTGGAGATCTTATAAAAAGTTTAGGAACTCATGACATTTTAATTTCAAAAGGTGGGTACGTATTGCTTGTTATTTCTCTTGTTGTTGGCTTTATCTATGTTATTTTTTCCTTGTTTATAAATTATTTTCTATCACTTCTAACTATTTTTATTAAGCCAAAGCAAAGTTTAGAAGAGAGGCTTAACGAAATAAATCAATTAAAAGAAAAAGGGCTTATTAGTTGTGATGAAGCCGCTAAGATGAGAGAGGAAACCCTTAAATGAGCGGCTGCAAAATTGTTAAAACCATTTTTTCCGTTATAACCATAGCCTCCTTTGTTTTGTTGCTGACTCAATATAAAGCTGACTTGCTTTCTATTTGGTATTCGGACCCCAATTTAGCTAATACCGGTATTAGTTTCTCTGCTTCTATTAAATCTACTTATGGATCTTTTTCTTTTTTGTTCTTTATTTTTGGTTTGTCTTTTCCTCTTATTGCTGCCTTTATTAACAACAAAACCGCATCACTAGTCCTTTCTAGTCTTTCCTTTGCTTTCCTTATTCCTTATGTATTCGAATTGACTCAATATTATTTTGATACTTATATGTCGCTATCCTATAATGGATTAAGTTTAGCAAAATGCTCGCTAAACGATAATTATGTTATTGTCCTAGTAGGAGTTGGGCTTTTGCTAGTTTCTTCCCTAACCATATTCGTTTCTTCGATTTTTGCTAAAGAAAAACAAAATAATAATGAATAGAAAAAGGCTTTATGATAATTCAATTATTTTTGCTCCGGAAGAACAAAAATCTTTTTTCTTGTCTTATAGAAATGAATATCCGGATGTGGATTTTAAAGTTCTGACATTAGAAGAAACCGAAAAACTATTTTTTTATTCTTACGATGACAGGGCTTTAGTTTATTTATTAAAAAAAGGGTATAGTTACGATTATTCTACTAAATTATTGAGGATTCTTTCTAAAATGAAGCCTCATCATTCTTATTTGGATCCTTTTTTGCAAAAACAAAAACCGTTATTTGATGAACTTCTTTCTAAAGGTCTTCTCTATAATTTTTCTTGTCCTGAAGAATTTTTTAATGGGCGTAATTTAGTTGTATCAGGCTATGGTTCAACCGCCTACTTGTCGTCTTTATTAAAGGATTTGCCTAATATTGCATTGTCTTTTGATGATGATTTTGTTGGCGATGATAAAAAGCATTGCCTACTTACTTTTGAAGATTTGCATGATGAACTTCACTATATTTGTTTAAAAATAATGGATTTATTGGAGAAAGGAGTCGACCCATCATTAATTTATTTATGCATGTGTCCTGCTTCTTTTTATGATGAACTAGAGATTTTTAAGGAAATTTATAATATTCCTTTTGCTATACCTTCTTCTTTATCTTTATTTAATTTGCCTTATGTAAAAAAAGCATATGAATTTTTATCTAATCTTGATTCAATTGATCTAGACGATTTAAATAAGGCAATAGAATTAACTAAAGAATATCAGGATTCTCCTTCCTATAATGATTTTGCTTCTTCCTTGTTTTCTCTTTTTGATGAAAATTTAAGCAAAAATACTTATCTATCCGCTTTAAAAGCTAGGCTAAAAGAAAAGAAAAGAAAGAATACCTATAGAAGCGGGACCGTTAAGGTCACTTCTTCCTTTTTTGCACCCAAATCTTCTTATGCTTTTTATTTATGCTTTTCTTCTAAAGACGCATATAAAACCAGTAAAGAAGATGGCTTGTTTCTAGATAATATGAAAAAGGAACTAGGCGTAGAAACTTCTTTAGAGGAAGGAAAAAGAAATAAAGAGGATTTGCTTTATATGCTTAAAACTGATTCGGTAAAAGATATTTGCATTCCCTTCTATTTCTTAGATACGGTCTTTTATATTTCTCCATTAAAGGAAGAATTAGATTTAAAAATAATAAATAACCCAACTCTTAATTATGAATATTCTTCCTTTTATGCTTGCTTTGAACTAGAAGCTTTAAAAGAGAAGAAAAGCAAATATTTAATTGATTCGCCTAGAATTTCCTCTTTATCAAAAATTGTAAACGAAAAGGAAAAATATAATCATGGCTATAAACATTTCATCGTTAAAAACGGGAATAAGACTTTTTCATATTCATCGCTAAATGAATATATTAAATGTCCTTTTGCCTATTATTGTGACAAGATTCTAAAACTTTCTAACTTCGAAGAAACAAACGCGATTTTATATGGGAATTTAGCTCATGGAATTCTTTCTAGAATGTATGAACCTAGTTTTGATTTTTCTGTAACATTTAAAGAAGAGCTAGGCAAAATAAAGGAAAAGGGAATTTCTAGTTCTACCGAACTAATATTAAATTTAGCCTACCCGTATATTGAAAAAACATATGAAAGTATTTTAGATTATGAAACTAGTTTGGTTTCCCCTTCCTTTAAAACAGAATTTTCCTTAACTAAAAATTATGACCATAATTGTTTATATGGAAGAGTAGACAAGTCTATTATTTTTGGCGATAAAGATAAATATTATTTCATTATTGACTATAAAACGGGTTCTAGTAATTTTGTTAAAGAAAATGTTCAATATGGACTCTCATTACAGCTGCCTATCTATTATATTCTTGCATCTAGTTCCCCTTTATTTAAAAACGCTAAACCGGCTGGACTATTTATTGCCAGCATTAAAGATGAGTCTACTTTTGATAAAGACGTATCAAAAACTTCCTCTTTATTTTCTTTAAAAGGAGTTGTTGCTACAAATGAGGTTAATTCTCTTGGTAATTTGGCTTATGTTTCCGGGATTAGTCTAAATAAAGATGGTAGTTTAAATAAAGGAAGTATAAAAAATATTATTTCTTTTTCTGATCTAGAAGAAATAAAGATGGTGGCGGAAGATAAAATAAAAGAAACTATTAAAAACGTTTCCGATTCTATTTTTCCTATTTCGCCTCTTTCGTTTAAAAGCAATCCTCTTCCTTGCGAATGTTGTATCTATGGCGACATTTGTTTTCATAAAGAGAGCGATAAAAATATAGTGTTAAAAGAATCTACTGATCTAGATGAAGAAAATGAGGAGGAAGATTAATATGGCTTTTACTCCTGATCAAAATAAGGCAATTAATTTTGATAAAGGCAATTGTTTGGTGGCCGCTGGAGCCGGAAGCGGCAAAACTGCCGTTTTAAGTGAACGCGTTTTAACTTTAGTAAAAGAGAAAAAATGTAAATTAAACGAATTATTGATTTTAACTTTTACTAATAAAGCTGCCTTTGAAATGAAAGAAAGGATAAGAAAAAAACTTGCGTCTTGTCCCTTGACTAGAGATTCTTTAGATTATATTGATCAAAGCGATATTACGACTTTCGATGCCTTTGCATTGAACATTGCAACCAAATATTATTCTTTGATTGGCCTAGATTATCCACCTAGCTTAATTGATGAAAGTTTATTAGATGTATATAAAAACAAACAGTTGGACCAAATAATTGAAGAAAAAAGCCGACATTCCTTAATTGAAAAAGACGATTTTTATAAATTCAATGAAGCATATTTTGAAAAGAATTTTACAAAGTTAAAAGAAGCTGTTCTTTCTATTCTTAACCAAGCCTATTTAAAAGAAGATAAAGAAAAATACCTAAATGAATTGGTTATAAATTCAACTAGTCTTGAATTTGCAAATAGGAAGTATTCTGATTTGTATTATTTAGCTAAGGAATATTTAAATAATGCCAATTTGATATTAAATGAATACGAAAATAGCTTTGCCTTGGATGCGGATAATCAATATCTAAGTTTGTTTTTAAATTGCAATAGCCTAGAAGAATTAGGAAAAGCTTTTGAGACTTCTAAATCTTTCACTAGGGTTGCAAAAGATTGGCAAATGAATGAAGAAGATAAAAAAGCTAGGGAAAAATTTAAAGATGAATTCAAGAAAGCCAAACCTCTTTTTGGCATTACTGCAAATAGTATTTATGAAGACCAATTAAAGACAAAACCTTATATGGAAACAATCGTTTCTATAGCTAAAGAATTAGACAAAAGGCTCGATAATTATAAAAAAGAAAATTCCTCATATTCCTTTTCCGATATATTTTCTCTAGCTAGAAAAATAATTTCCCTAAAAGAAGTAAATGAGCAATTAAGAAACCATTATAAATACATCATGGTTGATGAATACCAAGATACAAGCGATTTGCAAGAGTCTTTATTAAATGCCTTATCTTCTAATAATGTTTTTGCCGTAGGCGATATAAAACAATCTATTTATAGATTTAGAAACGCGAATCCTCTTAACTTTAGCAACAAAATGGATAAGTTTTCTAGAAAAGAAAATGGAACATTAATTACCCTTTCCTCTAATTTTAGGTCAAGAAGAGAAATCTTAGATGGCATTAATAAAATATTCGATCCAATAATGACTATAGATAGGGGTGGAGTTTCTTATAAAAACAATCAAGCATTAAATTTTGGCAATACCTCTTATAGCCCAAGCGAAAATGAATCAATATATGGAATTAAATGCCTTAGCTATAACAATAATAAAGAAGAAGTAGAAGACGTAGTTATAGAACAGGCAAGGCGAATTGCAGCTGATATTTTATCTAAAATCAATAAGCTAGAAGTTTTAGATAAAAATACTAACGCAATGAGAAAGGCGACTTTTTCTGATTTTGCTATTTTAATTGATAAAAAAACTCAATTTGATAAATTTACAAAAGTTTTTTCTGACTACCATATTCCATTAAAAGTAACTTTTGATAGAAAAATTTCTTCATTTGATATAGTCGTTATTTTAAAAAATCTTCTTTCTTTAGTTTATGAATTAAGTAAAGAATCCATAGATCAAGTTAAACTAAAACATCTTTATGTTTCTCTTGCTAGGAGTCCTCTATTTCAAGAAAAGGATGAAGACATATATGCAAACGTCCTCTCTTCTTCTTGTTTAGAAACAGCATTAATTAAAAAAGCAAAACAACTTTCTAATAAATTAGGGCGACTTTCTTTATCGGAGATAGTAAAAGAAATTATAGTTTCTTTCCCTTTATTAGATTCGTTATTAGTTGATGGAGAAAGCAAGGCCAATTTAGAACAAATTATAAATTTCTTAGCTAGGGCTAAGCAAAGTGAGTCTTTGGGCTATGAAGAAAATGATTATATAGATTATTTTGATTCTAGTTCGAAATATGGGACAAAAATTAGCGTTGATGAACCCGATGTATCTGGAAATCTAGTTTCTTTAATGAGTATTCACGCCTCAAAGGGACTAGAATTTAAAATTGTTTATTTGCCTTGCTTAACTAGTTCGATAAAACAAAATTCTTCTCCAAAAGGCTATTTTCAAAAATCTATAGGGTTAGCTTTGCCCACCCCTTCTTCTTTTACTCTTTACAAGACGAATATTTTGAATAGCCTTCCTTCTTATTATGAAAATAAGGAAGAAATTTCTGAAAAGATGAGATTATTTTACGTAGCTTGCACGAGGGCTGAAGAGTTACTTATTCCTCTAATTCCAAATTCAATTGATGAAAAATTATTAAATAACTCTTCCTTACTTTCTTTCTTTATGGAATCAAATTTTAAAATCGATTATGCAATAGATTTTGATTCGGAACAAAGAATTCAAGAAAGTGAATTAAAAGAAGAAACAATTACTTTAAGAACTTTTAAGCCATCTATTGTCGAAGAAGCAATTCATCGTCCTTCTAAGCAAAGCTATTCTTTAGATTATAGTAAGATAGTTTATGGTGAACGAATGCATAGGTATATGGAATTAGTATCCTTTTCTAATAAAGACTTCTCTTTTATTCCTAACGAAAGTGAAAGAAAAAAGATAGAACGTGTTTTGTCTTTGCCAATATTTAATAATGTTTCCAAAGGTAAAAAATATTGTGAATATTCTTATTTTGATTCTTCTTCTAATACGCACGGAACAATTGATATGTTTGTTGTCTATGAAGACCATATAGATTTATTTGACTATAAATCTAACGATATTTTTGATCCTCTTTATGAAGAACAAGTAAAAACTTATGCTTCTTATTTAAAAAAAGCTTTTAAGAAAAAGGTAAATGGGTACCTTCTTTCCATTGGCCAAGGCGAACTAAGGGAAGTAAATATTTAATTTGTCTTTTTATAAACAAAATAATTTTCTTTATAGTAGAATTAAAGACGTGAAAGAAATAATTCCCGAACAAAAATATTTTGAGTTGCTAAAATCCTTAGGTACAAAAGTTGAATTGGATTATTCTTTTTTATATTCCACTTATTGTTTTGCCTTGTCTGGATTAGATGAGATGAAAGATGATAATCCAATCGTCTCTTCAATGGGCGTTAACCAGGTATTGCTTACTATCTATTTGATTAATGAACATTCGTTTTATTTAAGAACCCATAAGCAATCAAATCTATCTAATTTAATTAAGGATGAAGAATATAAACAATTTATAGCTTCCATTGCCGTGGATAAATATTTTACCAATGAACATCTAGCTTATAAGATGGGGACTTTGACTAGTAGATTTTCTCCTTTGATGTCTACTCTTGATTTATATCTAAACTTTATTTTAGGAATGCTATCTAGATATAAAAAAGGGGACCCTAAGCAAACTTTATTGGTCGATATAATGAATAAAGGCTTTCAAATGGCTAAATGTGTGGCAACACTATTAGAAGGTGGATTTGAAACCGAGGCCTTTTCTACTTGGCGAACTTTACACGAGAATGAATGCATTTTGCATTGCTTAGTTAAATATGGGCAGCCTGTTATCGATAGATATTTGGCCCATATCCGTTATGGGGTGGCTTTTAGAGGCGGCATAAAATCAAAAGAAGAAACCGACGCCATCTTTATTGAAATCAAAGAAAATATGAAAGAAGTCGGACTAAAAAGCAAAGACATGAAGCGTTATATAGAATATGGCTGGCTTTTAGGGGTAAAAGATGTCATGTCCCTTCCTAATTTTAAATTTAATTTCAGGGATGGGGTGGAAAAAGTTGCAGGTCTTTCTTCTTATTCGAAAGTATATGAGATGTCTAGTGAGATAGCCCATAGTTCCCCCTTGCTTATCTATTCAAAAAAAGATTATTTCTTTTCCATTACCTTGCTAAATCTATACGAATCTTTCTTTAGGCTAGAAAGGTTTTTCTCTTCTTTATATTTATCTAGTGTAAAAGAAGAAGAAAAATTACGTTATTTAAATCTAAGAAAGCTTTACTATGGAGAGCTTTTATCCGCCTATAACGAACAAAAGGAAATTTTCTCTTCTCTTTCAAAATAGACAGTTATGAATGATTCTGTAGCCGAATTAATAAAACAAAGCCATAAACAAGCAACTCCAAGCGAGAAAAGGATGGGGAAAAAACTACTTTCTTTGAACATGGATGAAGTGGTTTATATGTCCATTACCGAATTAAGCGAGAAAATTTCTTCTTCCGAAGCCACGATTCTTAGATATTGCCGCAAGCTTGGGTTTAAAGGATTCCAAGATTTTAAACTAGCTATTTCTAGAGATTTAGCCTTAAAAGAAAAAGAGGCCGATCTTTCTCCTACTTCTTTTTTCTTATCTAATATTTCAAAAGCCTTAGAAAAAGAAGCCGAGTCAATTGATGAAGAAGATATTGAAATTGTTTCTAATAAATTATTGTCTTCAAGAAAAATCGCAGCTTTTGGGGTAGGCAGTAGTCATGTTGCCCCAACTTTTTTAAAGCAAAGACTATTAGCGGTAGGGAAATATGTCATGGCTGAAGAATCAAGCCATTCCATGGCTGCCATTGCTTCAAATTTATCTAATAAGGATATTTGTATTCTTTTCTCTGTTACTGGTTCTACAAAAGATATTCTAGACGCGGCTAGATTAGCTAAGGCAAATTCTGCCTATATTGTTTCCATTACTTCTTATCCTTCTTCTCCACTTGGAAAGTTATCGGATATTATTTTAAGTAGTTGTACAAAAGAAGCCGCTCCATATAGAGGCGGTGTAACTCAAACCATGGGGCAACTTTTCATTGCTGGGTTGATTTCAGAAAAATGTTATTCAATGCTAGGCAAGGAAGGAGAAAAAATTGCCTCCAAAACTATTTCTAACTTTTCCGATAAGCTAATTTAATTATATTTGAAAATAATTTTCATTTTATTGTTGGTTTTTTGTGTTAGACTTATAATGTTTGAAAAGGATTTTCTTTATGAAAACGATTGGAATTGATATTGGGGGAACTTCGATAAAAGGAGGCAGATTTGATGCGAACAATGTCTTAGAAGCCTCTAATAGCGTGAAAACCGAAAAGAAAGAATATTCTTCTTTTCTTAGCAATATAGAATCATTGATTTCCTCTTTATTGGATTCCGAGGTAAAAGGGATTGGCATAGTTTCTGCCGGCGATATAAATGATGATCATTCCTCTTATCTTAATATTTTAAATATACCTTGCCTAAAGGGGAAAGATTTAGGAAAAGACTTAAAAGAAAGATTTAATCTACCCGTTTATATAGAAAACGATGCCGTGGGGGCTTTAGTAGGCGAGGCTAGCTTAAGAAAAGAAAAAAACATCGAAATGCTTACCTTTGGGACAGGGGTTGGTTCTGCTGCTATTATAAATGGCAAACCAATCCATGGTGGCGAATATGATTTTGGCCATGTTAGCCTTTGTAAAAATGGGTACCGTTGCAAATGTGGAAAAAGAGGGTGCAGCGAAGTTTATTTAAGCGCGATTGCTTTATGGAGAGCTGCCTGCAAAAGATATAATAGAAACATTGAAGTAGTCGAGGTGATGGATTTATATAGGCAAGGCGATCAAATTGCTAAACAATTAATCGAGGAATATTGCTTATTGCTTAATAAATTAATTGCACTTATCGAGTCAAAAATTCATCCAGAGCTTATAATATTAGGAGGGGGTTTAATGAATTCTAGTGATGTATTTGCCCCTTATTTAAAAAGTAGTAAGGCCAAGATCGAGTTTGCTAAAATGGGCAATAAGGCCGGTTGCCTTGGCGCTTCTATTTTAATAAGAGAGGAGTTGGAAAATGCTAAATAAAAAGATTACTGGTTTTAAAAACGTTAATGTTTGCTTTGAAGATGGAGTCAAAAAGTCATCCATTGAAGTAAAAGATGGCCATATTTTCTCTTTTTTAGATAGCGAAGGTGCTTTAACTCTTCCATCAAATCTTATTGTTTGCCCTGGATTAATCGATGAACATATACACGGGTGTCTTGGATTTGATGTAATGGATGCTAAAAAAGAATCTCTTCAAGGTATGGCAAATGCTTTATTAAGAGAGGGGGTTACTTCCTTTTTGGCTACGACTATGACCGAAAAAGAAGATAAAATCATCTCTTCTTTGGAAAACGTGGCTTCTTTTATGGAAACCCAAACTACGGGAGCAAGGGTTTTAGGTGCTCATTTAGAAGGTCCATTTATTTCAAAAAAATTTAAAGGCGCCCAAAGCGAGGAATGCATTCTAAAACCAGACGTTACTACCTTCAAAAGGTTTGAAGAAGCTTCTAAAAACAGCATTAAATTGGTTACTTTTGCTTATGAGGAAGACGATGGTTCATTCTTAAAGTATTTAGTTAGCAAAAATATAGTTCCTTCCGTTGGCCATTCTTCTTGTCCAAGCGACAAGTTGATTGAAGGAGTAGAAAACGGGGTTAGCTGCATTACTCATTTATATAATGCCCAGCGTCCTTTTACCCATCATGATTCTGGCGTAACCGGGGTAGGCTTAGCCAATGATAAACTCTATACTGAACTCATTGCTGATTTTTATCATTCAACCAAAGAGTCGGTTAAAGTGGCTTTAAAATGCAAATATCCTGATAAACTGGTTTTGATTAGCGATTCAACCGAGGCTAAATATTTGCCAGAAGGAAACTATTACTTAGGCTCTACCCCTATATATAGCGATACCCATGTTGCTAAATTATTAAATGGGACGATTGCTGGAAGCGTGCTTCGCCTGGATCAGGCTTTAAAAAACGTTACTTCTATTTTTGATATGCCCTTTCATAAAGCCATTGCATTATCTAGCAACAATCCTGCTTCTAACCTTCATTTAAAGGATAGGGGCTTTATTAGAAAGGGATACCATGCTGATTTTGTAATCATGGATTCTTCTTTTGAGGTTTACTTAACCATCACGGATGGGGAAATTGCCTATATTCGTCCTGGTTTTGATATAAATAATTTATTTTAAAGGTGGTAAAAAATGAAAATCATTGAATTTGCAACTCGACAAGAATTAGACGCTTACGCAGGAAATCTTCTTTTTGATTTATTGAAAAGAAAGAAAAACGCCAATATCGGTCTTGCCACTGGCTCGACTCCTCTTGGCTTTTATGATTATGTTGCTTCTAATTATAAAAAAGAAGGTCTTTCTTTTAAGGATGTTAAAAGCTTTAATCTTGATGAATACGTAAATTGCCCAATCGAAACTGAAACCTATCGTTATTTTATGGACTCCAATTTCTTTTCTAAAATCGATATAAAAAAGGAAAACACTAACTTTCCAGATGCTCTTAATCCAACTGCTTATGATGAAAAAATAGATAAAGAAGGCGGAGTGGATTTCCAGTTATTGGGAATTGGGAGAAACGGTCATATCGGTTTTAATGAACCCAATACTCCATTTGATAGCAAAACGCATATCATCGAGCTTACTAAATCTACTAGGGAAGCCAATGCTAGATTCTTTAATAACGATATGAATTTGGTTCCGACCAAAGCCGTTTCCATGGGCATTGCTACTATTTTAAAGGCTAAGATGGTTGTCTTGATTGCTAATGATCCAACAAAAAAAGAAGCTATTCTATCCCTAAAGGAAGGAAAAGCAGATATTTCTAATCCATCTACTAGCTTAATTGCTCATCCAAATTGCTATATTTTGATTACTAAATCAGTCTTAGAATAAAAAATAACACCTGTCTTTATGCTTTGTGCTTGAGGCAGGTGTTTTTTCTTTTATCTAAATAATTTATACGTCAGCGTAGCAACTTCCTCCGATGAATTCTCTCATTAATGAATTGGAGGGTACCCATTTTTCATCCATGTCAATAAAGAATTTAAGCATTCTCATTAAGCGTATGGCGACTGGGAAGTAAGGCGATTCCTGGTCTATTTTTTGCAATAATGGCAAGGCGTATTTTTTCATAACCGGCAATTCGTATGGAAGCATGGAATTATAAACGTAATCGCATCCTTCTTGGGTGGCGTAAATCCATTTGAATTCGCCAGCCCTGACGCTTGGCCACATTGATATTGTTTCTTCGGCAGAAGAATTCCTAAATTTATAGTCCCTAACGATTCTTCTTATTAATCTTAAATCCGTTAAGGATTGAGGGTTATGGTCATCTAGGTTAATTTGAGCTTGCGGGGCGATGAATATTTTAAATTTCGCCGATTTAGGGATGTCTAAGGTCAATCTATCATTTAAGGCATGAATCCCTTCGATGATGATCGGTTCGCCTTTTTTTACTTTTAGCAACCGACCCGGGACCCTTTTTCCTAACTGGAAGTCAAATTTTGGCAATCTGACTTCTTCTCCGTTAATCAAATCTACCATGTTTTGATTGAATAATGGTATATCTAAGGCTTCGATGGATTCTAAATCTGGCTGGCCATTTTCATCTAATGGAATTTTGCTCTTTTCTAGATAATAATCGTCAATTGAAATTCTAATTGGCTTTATGCCTCTTGCAAGAAGCTCTATTCTTAATCTATTGGCAAAAGTTGTTTTGCCGGAGCTAGATGGACCTGCAATACAAATTAAAGATATTTCGTTAATGGAATCTTCAATTAATTGGCCTAATTCGCATAGCATTCTATTATGGCGAGCCTCGCATATATTTATAAATTCGCTTGTACCGCGCCTTTTTATGGATTCATTAATGCCTGCTACTGTATCGGTTCCGATTATTTTTGCCCAATCATGGCTTTCTTTTAAAGTACGGCCAAAAGTAGGGGCATCTTCAAATTCTGGTATTTCCCCCTTGTTTTCAGCGCGAGGATATTGAAGAAGGAAGCCCGGCGAATATAGTCTTAATTTATATTTTTTTATATAACCGGTACTAGGCACCATGTGAGAATACATATAGTCCATATAGCCATCGCATTCATATAGATGAACTGTCTTTTCTGGGCGATATGGAAGTAAGGCTAGTTTATCTTCATAACCTAGCTTTTTATAAAGTTCTTCTGCATCTTCATTTGATAAAACCGTTCTTTTTAATGGATAATCCGCCTTAATTATGCTTTCAATTTCATGATTGATCTTTATTAGCATGGCTGTATTGGCAACATATCCTTTGCTAAGAAGGTGAATGGAAACGCATCTAGAGACATTGTAAGCAAACCTTATCTTTAGATCTGGATAGGCCCTTTTAAAAGCCATCGCGACTATATAACGTAAAGAGGCCTCATATGTTTTTATAGAATCGCTATCTTGAACGGTTAAGAATTCGACATTGCAATCATAATAAACTTCATAAGTTAGTTCCCTAACCCTGTTATTTACTTTCGCGACTATATAATTTTTATCCTCATCTTTATCCCCAAGAATTTCTAGCAAGGATGTTTTCTTATCGTATTCTTTAGTTATTCCGTTTAAGGTGACTTTGAATGACATTGTTCTTACTCCTAGGATGTTATTAAATCCAAATATGTTAATATGTAAGTGCTTTCATTGCAATGTTAGTTTGCCTAGAGAAAGCAAGGGAATATATAATTACGTGATAAGGTTTTGCAAGCCTTTTATAATTTATGAAAGACAATTTATTGGTCGTTGTTGATTATCAAGTCGACTTTGTTAATGGCTCCCTTGGGTTTCCTTTAGCTTTGGAATTGGAAGAAAAGATAGCTAATTTAATTGCAAAAAAAGAAAATGAAGGCTATGAAGTTGTCTTTACTAAAGATGAACATGGCGATGATTATTTAGATACGGAAGAAGGAAAAAATTTACCAATTCCTCATTGTATTAAAGGAAGTGGTGGGGAAGAGTTTTTTGGAAAGATAAAAGAAATCGCCTCTTCTCATAAAGTTTTTATAAAGCATACATTCGGTAGTTTGGATTTGGCTAATTATATTGCTAGTAAAAATTATAAAAATATCGAATTATGTGGCATAGATACTTCCATTTGTGTTTTTTCTAATGCCATCTTGGCTAAAGCTAGCTCCCCAAATTCTAGGGTTAGTTTGCTTTCTTCTTGTTGCATGAGCGGAGAGGAAACTTCTAGCAAGGTTGCCTATGAGGCTTTAAAAAGGGTCCAAATTTTTAAAATCTAGGAGATCAGTATGAACAAATCATTAGTTTATTTACAATCAGGCGGGCCTACTTCTGTAATCAATTCAAGCCTTTATGGGGCAATTAAAGAAGCTAAAAGAAATCAAAACATTGATAAAATATTAGGCTCCTTAAATGGAATCGAAGGACTTATTTCTAATGATTTGATTGATTTAGGAAAAGAAGAAGAAGAAACCATTGAGCTTTTGAAGCAAACTCCTGGCGCTATCTTAGGTTCTTCTAGGTATAAGCTTCCTTCTTTTTATGGCGATGATGTCTATAAGTCCATATTAAACACGATAAACAAACATAACATTGGATACATTATTGTTAATGGCGGGAATGATTCAATGGATACGTGTAATAAATTATCCAAGTTTTTCGCCTTAAATAAACTTGATGTCAACGTTGTAGGAGTGCCTAAGACCGTTGATAATGATTTAGCCTTTACCGACCATTGCAATGGGTTTGGTTCTGCTGCTAAATATGTAATCAATACAGTTAAATCAATTTGTGTCGACGCTTCTTGTTATAAAAAAGGAAAAGTAATAGTAATTGAAATAATGGGGCGAAATGCTGGTTGGCTTACGGCTTCTATTGATTTGCTTTCTTTTCCTTATCGACCGGATTTGATTTATCTGCCTGAAGTAAAATTAGATTTATCTTCTTTATTAGACGAGGTTAATTCTTTATATAGAAAAAAAGGCTATATAGTTATTGCTTTTAGCGAGGGCGTATCTTTATTTTCTTCCTATAAAGACGAGCAAGTCGATTCATTTGGACATAATAAATTGGAAGGAAGCGGTGAACAAATTGCTAAGTTGATTCATGAGGAACTCAATCTTCCGACTCGCTCAATAATATTATCGATACCTCAACGTGCCGATCCGTTCTTGATTTCAAAAGTTGATCAAGAAGAAGCCATTAATTGTGGCAAATATGCCCTCATGGGTGCCTTAAATAATGAAAATGGGAAAATGGTTGCAATAAATAGGATTAGTTCTAGACCATATAAAGTAGGCTATGAATTTGTCGATGTTTCTAAAATTGCCAATGTTGAAAAAAAGATCCCTTCTTCATTTATGAAAAACTCTTATGAGATGAGTAATGATTTTAAAGAATACCTTACTCCTTTGATTGAAGGCGAGACTCCAATCAAATTTAAAAATGGTATTTTTGAAATCGCCTCATTAAAAAAGATAAAGGCTTAATTCGACATAAAAAGAAAAATGTATAATTAGAATCCGCTAGTCTTGAATATGGCTATTTTTAAGCCTAAACTTACTACGTAAGAAATACTTATGCTTAGCAATATGAAAGAAGAAAAAATTACCTTAATCGCCCTTGTTGGTGTCTACCTAGTGGGTGTTGCTTCTTTTGTTTGTTTTTTCTTTTTGGGAAATCCGGGTTTGCCCTTAGGCTGGATTTTTGGCGGAGCTTTAATGATATTGGCTTATTTATCGATAGTTTTTAGTTCAAAGGCCATTTTAAACGGAGCGACTGGAAAAGGAGTCGGCACTTCTTTTGCCGTTATGTTTTCTTTGCTTAGAATTATTTTATTGGCTGGTGGGCTATTTCTAAGCGGCTTTTATACATATAAACTACAATCGAATTGGCTTAATGTCTGGACAGTTTTTGGTGGCTATTTGCCTCTTGGGATAGTTACTGGAATCACTGGCTTTATAAATTCGAGAAAGAGCAAAAAGGAAGTTGAATAGATGATTTCGTTAGATTTGGCTTCCATAGCTTCTAATTTCGATGGCTTCCTTGATTTTAAGATCAGTGGTCCTATTATTTCGTCTTTGACCATTATGCTTATATTGGCTCTTGTTTCCATAATTGTTGGAATAAAAGCTAGAAAAGCAGATCCAAAAAAACCGCCTAAAGGATTGCTTTTATTAATCGATAGTTTTATTTCAAAAATAAATGAATGGACCAAAGATACAATGGGTAGAGAAAATGTTGGCAATTGGCCAGCTTATTTCTTTTGCCTTTTTTCTTATTTGTTCATTTCTTTTATTTGGTCAATAACCGGTTTTCCTAGTGTCATAGATTATTTATTAGTTCCTTTTTGCTTGGCCTTAGTGATGTTCATTCTTATTCATTTTACGGCGATTAGATATCAAAAATGGGGTTATTTCCATAGATATGTCGAACCCTTAAAGATTTGGCTTCCCATTAATTTAGTTACTATGTGGACCCCAATTATTTCTACTAGTTTGCGTATGTTTGGCAATTGCTTGTCTGGGTCTGTGGTTTTAGGAATTTTAAGTTGGGCTTTACGGAAAGCCTCTTTGGCTATTTTTGGTGTTATGGGTAGTTGGGGACAAATTTTCCTTGCTCCAATTCCTTTGGCTATTTTAAATCTTTATTTCAGTCTTTTCTCTGGATTTATCCAGACCCTTGTATTCGCTTCGCTTAATGCCGTTTGGATTTCGCAAGAAATGCCGGAAGAAGAAACAATGGGTTTGCTTGCTCAAGCAACTAGAGGAAAGAATTAACCCATAGGGAGGTAATTTATGGGATTTTTACAAGCTTTACTACCAATGCTAGCAGACGCTAGCCAAGCCGGGCTAATTGCTATTGGGGCTGGATTAGCAGTTTGTTTTGGTACTTTCTCCGCTATTGGAGAATCATTGATTTGCTGCCACGCAATAGATGGCATGGTTAGAAATCCAGAAATGCAAAAGAAGTTGCAATCTACCATGATTCTTGCCGTTGCTTTGGATGAATCAACTGGTATTTATGCTCTTATAGTTGCCATTTTAATCATCTTCGTTTTATAAGATGCATAAATTATTTCTTTTAAACATATTCTCAGATTCTTCTTCGATATCTGATACCCCATTTGATAGAGATGGATTCATAGCAAAGTTATTCCCAAACGGCATTTATGACTTTGTTATCCAAATCATTGCTTTTGTTATTTTGATATTGATCATGTTTTTCTTTGCCTATAAGCCAGTAAAAGCCTATATGAAAAAAAGACACGATTATATTGATAATGAACTCAGAAGTGCAGAAGCTGCCAATAAAGTTGCCTTAGAAGCCGCCAATAAAAAAGATGACATCATTAATGAAGGCAAGACTGAGGCTAGCCAAATTGTATCAAATGCTAAAATCCAAGCCGAAAAGATGAAAGAAGATGCCATCAATGAAGCTAATCAAATTTCAACAAGAAGAAGAAAAGAAGCTGACGAAGATATTGCTTTGGCTAAAGAAAAATCAATAAAGGAAGCCAAAAAGGAAATTGTCGATTTAACAATCCTAGCTTCATCGAAGCTATTAGAACGCAACTTAAACGAAGAAGATGATAAAAAATTTGTTTCTTCTTTTGTTAAAGAAATCCAGGATGATAAAAAATGAATTCTTCAATGTGTGAAGGCTTTGCCAAGGCTTTATTTTCTTTGACTAAGAAAGAAGACTTGCTTAATGTCAATTTAGCCTTGGACGAAGTAAAAAAACAAATGGATGAGAATAAGGATTTTTCCTTATTTTTGCTTTCATATGAAGTATCAACTTTGCAAAAGCAAAAAGTCCTTAATAATGTTTTTTCCTTGTTTAACCTTCCTCATTTTGTTTCTTTTCTTTCTGTTTTGGCTTCTTACCATGGATTTGATACTTTTGAAAAAGTTATTGACGATTTCCATTCATTATCAGACTTAGAACTAGGGATAAAAAGAGGGATTGTTTACACTCGTTTCCATTTATCTAAATCTGATTTAGAAAAAATAGAAGCTGCTTTTGAAATGAAAGAAAAAAAGACAATCAAATTAAAAAATATTATCGATTTTAACGTGATCGGTGGACTAAAGGTTTCTCTAGATGGGGAAGTTTACGATTACACGATTGCAAATAGATTAAATAAATTACGTGCTTCTTTAATTCAAGGAGGGAATTCTAATGAAGATTGATTCAAATGCCATTGCAAGTTTGCTAAAAAGCCAAATAGAAAATTTTGATTCAAAGATAGAACAAAGCGAAACGGGGACCGTTATTGCCGTGGGCGATGGGATTGCTACTATTTATGGTTTAAATAACGTCATGCTTGGCGAACTTTTATTATTTCCTTATGGGGTTTATGGCATGGCTATGAATCTAGATGAAGAAGATGTTGGGGCTGTTTTGTTTGGCTCTGATGTAGAAATTAAAGAAGGCGATAACGTTAAACGTACTGGTAAAGTAGTTGAAGTAGGTGTTGGGGATGAAGTTTTGGGCAGAGTTATATCTTCATTAGGGTTACCAATAGATGAAAAAGGACCAATCACTTATAAGAAAACTAGGCCAATTGAAAGAATTGCCCCGGGGGTTATGAAAAGAAAATCCGTCGATACTCCTTTAGTAACCGGTATAAAAGCCATTGACGCCATGATTCCCATTGGTCGAGGTCAAAGAGAATTAATCATAGGCGATAGGCAAACTGGGAAAACCGCGATTGCTTTAGATGCCATTGTTTCCCAAAAAGGAAAAAACGTAAAATGTGTTTATTGCGCGATAGGGCAAAAAAATTCTTCCGTTGCTTCTATCGCTGATAAATTGGCTGAATTAGGATGCAGAGATTATGTAACCATTGTTAGTTCTAGTGCATCCGAATCTGCCCCTTTGCAATATATTGCTCCATTTTCCGCTATGGCAATTGCAGAAGAATGGATGGAAAAAGGCGAAGACGTGTTGATTGTTTTCGATGATTTATCTAAACACGCGGTTGCTTATAGAACCTTGTCTTTGCTTTTAAAAAGAGCTCCTGGAAGAGAAGCTTATCCAGGCGATATTTTTTATCTCCATTCTAGGCTTTTGGAAAGGGCTTGCAGGTTAAGCGATGAATATGGGGGCGGTTCAATAACGGCTTTGCCAATTGTAGAAACCCAAGCAGGCGATATATCTGCCTATATTCCTACTAATATTATTTCCATTACCGATGGCCAAATCTTTTTGATTACTGATTATTTTAATGCTGGTCAAAGGCCTGCTATCGATAGCGGGTTCTCCGTTTCTAGAGTTGGTTCAAGCGCCCAAACCAAAGCCATGAAACAAGTTGCCTCTTCTTTAAAGATTGAGTTAGCAAGTTATAGAGAAATGCTTTCTTTTGCCCAATTTGGAAGCGATTTGGATGAATCAACTAAAAAAATTCTTACTCATGGGGCAGTTTTAATGGAGACATTAAAACAAAAGCAATACTCTCCTTATCCTTTAGAGAAACAAATATTGGAATTATTTGCCGTAAAAAAAGGTTATTTTGACTGTTTAAAAATTGAAGAAATTGCTAGTACTTTAGAAGAAATGGACGATTACGTGTATGCAAATTATCCTTCTATTATTTCTAGATTAAAGCAAGGGGATACTTTAACTAATGATGAGCAAAACGAATTGGAGAATTCCATAAAATCTTTCTTTGCAAGCAGGAAGTAGACAATGAGCAGCGGGCTAAACAAAACAAAAAGGCGAATCGCTTCGGTCAAGGCAACAGAAAAGATTACCAAGGCCATGGAAATGATAGCAAGCGTCAAGATGAAACGTAGCAGGGATCAATTCGATGCTTCTTCTTTGTCAAAGAGTAAATGCATGGATATCCTTTCTTCTGTTTTTGCTTCCATTAAGAAAACGCCTTATTTTTGTTTGCCTAATGAAGGTAACAAAACTTTATATATTATCATTTCTAGTGATTTGGGGTTATGTGGCGGGTATAACAGCAATGTTTTTAAATTATTTGATCCCGAATATAAAGAGGATGATGAAATAATTGCCTTTGGATCAAAAGCAATTTCTCATTATGATGAAAAGAAAGGCTATAAGATTTCTTCTTTGCTTAAAACTCCTTCTTTAGACATTAGTTTATTTGAGCTAACCAAATTAGCCTCGCTTTTATTACAGGAATATAAAAAGAATAGATTCGGCTCTATAAAAATAATTTCGACTAGGTATGTTAATTCTTTAAATTTTGTCGCTAGTTCTACAACCTTGTTGCCTATTTCAATTCCCACTTATGAAAATGAGTATGGTGGCGTGCCTCCTTTAATTGAGCCTAGCCCGGAAGCGGTTATTAATTCTATTATTCCATTAAGCCTAGGCTATATTTTAAAAGAAGCTATAGATGAAGCTAAACTTTGTGAACAAAGTAGCAGACGCAATGCAATGGATAACGCTAATGATAACGCTGATGAATTATTGAAAAATCTCAATATTGAATATAACAAATCTAGACAATCGTCCATTACCCAGGAAATTGTTGAAGTAGTATCGGGAAGTTTGAATTAATCAAGAGGAGAGAAATATGAAAAAAATCGAGGAAGCTTTAAAAGGAATTATTGTTAGGGCCGTAGGTCCTGTCATTGATGTTAAATTTGAAAACAGGCATCTTCCGGAAATCTTAACTGCTTTGCAAGTTCCTCTTTCTAATGATAAATCATTAACCTTGGAAGTAATGCAGCATATCGGCGATGATGTAGTAAGAAGTGTTGCCATGGGTCCTACAGACGGCTTAAAAAGAGGAATGGAAGTCATTAATACAAATGAGCCAATCTCTGTTCCTGTCGGAGATAAGACTCTTGGCAGGATGTTTAATGTTTTGGGCGAACCAATTGATGAAAAAGGCGGAGATTTCTCTAAAGTTCCCCATATGCCAATTCATAGGAATGCGCCTAGTTTTGCAGAACAAAACGTTAGTCGTGAAATATTAGAGACAGGTATTAAAGTAATTGATTTGCTTTGCCCTTATCTAAAAGGTGGCAAAATTGGATTATTCGGTGGGGCCGGAGTTGGCAAAACTGTTTTAATCCAAGAATTAATTTCTAACATTGCCAAAGAACATAACGGCACGTCTGTTTTTGCTGGAGTCGGGGAAAGAAGTAGAGAAGGTAACGATCTTTACTTTGAAATGAAGAATTCTGGCGTTTTAGAAAAAACAGCCCTTTGCTTTGGACAAATGAATGAACCGCCTGGAGCTAGGATGAGAATTGGCTTGACTGCCTTGACTATGGCTGAATATTTTAGGGACCATGAACATCAAGACGTTTTGCTTTTTATCGATAATATTTTCCGTTTCACACAAGCGGGTTCTGAAGTTTCTGCTCTTTTAGGACGTATGCCTTCTGCCGTTGGCTATCAACCAACCTTGTCTACTGAAATGGGACAACTTCAAGAAAGAATTACTTCTACTAAAGATGGATCTATCACTTCGGTTCAAGCAATTTATGTCCCTGCCGATGATTTTACTGACCCAGCTCCTGCAACGGCCTTCTCTCATCTTGATGCTAAAACGCTTCTAGATAGAAATACGGCTGCCTTAGGTATTTTCCCTGCCGTCGATCCGCTTGAATCTAGTTCCAATATCCTTGATCCAAATATAATTGGAATAGAACATTATGAAGTGGCAAGAGGAGTACAAAAACTTTTGCAAAGATATAAAGAACTGCAAGACATCATTGCCATTTTGGGCATTGATGAATTATCTGATGAAGATAAAGCGATTGTAAATCGTGCAAGAAGAGTAAGAAATTTCTTATCCCAGCCATTCCATGTCGCGGAAGCTTATTCTGGATATAGGGGAATCTATGTTCCATTAAAAGAAACAGTGCGTTCTTTCAAAGAACTTCTATCTGGAAAATATGATTCTTATCCAGAAAGCGCATTCTTATATTGTGGCGTTATAGAAGATGTAGCAAAGCATGCAGAAGGGCTTAAATAATGGGCATCAAGCTTGTTTTGTTAAGTGAAAAAGGCATAGTCTTCGAAGGAGAATGCGAACGTTTTCTTCTCTCTTCATATAAAGGCGATATGGAAGTATCTCCTGGATATACTCCTATTGTAGAAATGTTAGATAGAGAAGGCATTTTAAAGGTAGTTCTTCCTAATAAAACAATGTTTTTTGCTATTTTTGATGCAACTTTATCTGTAACTAAAGAAGGTGCTTTTATTGTTTCTAGCAATGTTGAAGAAGCTTCTAGTATAGATTTAGCTAGGGCAAGCCAAGCAAAAGACAGGGCAATGAAACGTCTTGCTTCTAAACAAGAAGGCATTGACTTATTAAGGGCTAAAGCCGCCTTAAATAGAGCCTTGATTAGAATTAAGGCAAAACGTTTATATAATGGCGAGAAACTTTATTAATTAAAATAATATTTTTTTAAGCTCTCTTTTTTTGTTAGAATAAACGTGTTTTATGGAGCAAAAAATAATCGGGGTTGTTAGTGTTCCTCCGAAAACAAACATAATATCAGTTCTTTCTAATGCTGGTTATACAATTCAATCTGCTATTGCCGATATTATAGATAATTCAGTCGCTAATCATGCGAAAACAATAGAGATTTTATTTTTTCGTGATGGAAAAAATAGTTTTATTTCGATAACTGACGATGGGGACGGTATTGGAAATGAGACAAAATTATTAGAAGCTATGACTTATGCGCCTAAAGCT
>ERZ808246.428-NODE-428-length-35709-cov-22.578420_pt1 | contig 35709 bp, 36 predicted proteins | sample MGYA00521083_ERZ808246 | MGnify/ENA primary metagenome ERZ808246 (study PRJEB31516, sample SAMN03275577) | gut metagenome | biome: mammalia-associated habitat; material: feces | host: Papio cynocephalus | place: Kenya | collected 2012-07-07 ...
GTCACTATTGATAGATAAGTTCATTCAAGATAAATTCCCGTACTCTGCTTTGAATGTTATTCATTCGTCTGATCCATTCCATTTGATCGGAAACTTTTAACTGCTCGGTTACCCTCTCGTTTTCAGCCGTTTGTCGGACTAAAGAATCAAACATTTCGCAGGCATTACGATCCATGTCGGCAAGGTAATTGTTTAGAGTTCCGTTTAGCTGCATAACATTGATGACCGTACAATTATTGCGGTAAAGAAAATCATAATGCAGTCTGCCCCAAGCGCCGATGTTTTTAAGTTCTGTTTTCATAATAAGTAACCTCCGAATTTAGTTTTTGCGTTTTGAATTAAAGTTCGGATAGTCTATAAAAATGACAAATCCGAACCCTTCACCGATTGGTTTAGGGTTCGGATTTGTACTGTTTGGTGCGGGTAAGAGGACTTGAACCTCCACCGAATTGCTCCGATATGAACCTGAATCATACGCGTCTGCCAGTTCCGCCATACCCGCATATTCTGTTGTTGTCCGCCGGACTCACGGTCGCTTGCCCCGGAAGACAAGTGGTATTATAATGCACCAAAAGCCATTTGTCAAGGGAAAAAAGCAAAGTTTTTGCAAGAATTTTTTCGCCGCCCCTCCGGGCAGACACAGCGGCCGTTCCGGCAAGGCAAAACGGCCGCTGTATTCCGGCAAAAACTCATTCCGGCTGCACCCGCAGGCGTTCCGCCAAAGCCAGGTCCGGGTTCACATAGGCTGTGCGGTTATCTGTATAGATCACCATGCCTGGGCGGGCGCCGGCCGGCTTTTTCACATAGCGGGCGGCCGTATAATCCACCGGCACCTGCACCGATGCGGCGGCCTTGGAATAGGTTGCCGCCAGCACGGCCGCCTGCTCCAGCGTTCGGTCCGGTGCCGGGCGGCCATCTGTTACCACAATCACATGGGAGCCGGGCACATTTTTGGTGTGCAGCCAGATATCGCAGCCCTTGGCTGTGCGCAGCGTCAGGCGGTCATTTTCGGTATTGTTGCGCCCCACCAGGATCGGGAAGCCATCATCTGAGCAAAAGGCCATCGGCTGCATCGGTGGCGGCGTCTTTTGCCGCCCCTGGCGGTTCTGCCGGCGCAGATAGCCCGCCTCCTCCAGCTCCCGGCGCAGCTCCTCCAGCTCCCGTACCGTGGCCGCGCGGGAAAGGGCATCGAAAACCGTATCAATGTACTGCAGCTCCTGCTCCCCCTGGGCAATGCGCTGGGTCAGGATCTCCTCCGCCGTTTGCGCCTTGCGGTATTCCTTATAATAGCGCTGGGCATTGGCCGCGGCTGAAAGCGCCGGATCCAGCGGCACGGTAACCGTTGCGCAGGACTCGTCATAATAGTTGATCAGCTCCGCGGAGGAGGCTCCCGGCCGGATGGTATGCAGCCCGGCGTTGATCAGATCTCCGTACAGCCGCAGGGTATCCCGGCCGGCCGAGGCCGCCAGCTCCTGCCGCTGGTGCGCCAGCTTGCGGCGGATGCGCTCACTGCTGGTGGTCAGTACCCGCAGCAGGTCGTGCGCCCGCACCTTCATGCGTTCCGCCGCCGCCCGCCGGGCATAAAAAGCGTCCAGCAGCGCAGAGAAAGTGGCCATCTCCTGTCCACGGGCATCCAGGCCGTACTGGGTGATCGGCTGAAAGCTGAATTCCAGCGGTGTACCGTCCGGACGCTGCAGCAGATACGGCACACGCCCCTCCCCCTGCAGCACCGCCGCGCGGGTGCGCTGCAGAGCCTCCGCCAGGCGTTCCCACGCCGCCTCCGTCAGGGTGTTCACCGCACTGTCACGGCTGTCGGTGGCCCGGTAGGCAAGCTCCCGGCAGGTCAGCGGGGAAAAGCCCTGGCTGACCGCCCCCAGCGCCTTGGAGAGCGGCATATCGCCCTTGGAACGAACCGCCTGCAAAAACGCCTCCGACGAACAGCGGGAAGGGTCCAGCCGGTCGGCATCCGCCGGTGGGGGCGTGTACCGCGCCCCCGGCAGGATCGGGCGCACCGAGGACATCGCCGGATCCACCCGCTTGATGGCATCAATCACCCGGCCGTCCGGCTGCAGGAGAATGACATTGCTGTATCGTCCCATGATCTCCACCGCCAGCGTCAGACGCACCGGATCCCCCAGCTCGTCGATGCAGTCAAAATCCAGATACAGCACCCGTTCCAGTCCCTCCTGCCGGATGCCGGCCAGACGGCCGCCGGTAAGGCGCTTGCGCAGCAGCATGCAGAACATCGGCGGCTGCGCCGGGTTCTCCGGAATATCCTCGGTGAAGTGGATGCGCGGGTCATTGGCGCGCACCGAGATATACAGCCGCCGGGTGCCGCCGCGAAAACGCAGCAGCACCAGCAGCTCTTCCCGTCCGGGCTGGTGGATCTTATCAACCCGGGCATCCGGCAGCCCGGCCAGCAGCTCCTCCCGCACACATGAGAGAAATGCACCATCCAAAGCCATACTCCGCCGCCTCCTTTTCGATTATTGTGTATTGCGTATTGTCCGTGTTTCTTATTCTTCCGTAATGAGCAGCTCCAGCTCGAAAGGCTCCAGTCCCTCTGCCTGCGCCGTTACCTGCAGCGCGCCGCCCTTTGCCCCCAGCTGCACCGCCACCGTGGCCGCGCCGGCGTACATCCGCCGCACAGAGGATTGCACCGGCACATGGTCGGTATTGTCTGCACCGGTGGCGATCACACGGCCCAGAGCATTGGTGTAGAACAGTACCTGCGGCGCCGCATCCGGCACCTCGCGCCCTTCAGCGTCCACCGCTGTGCAGGTCAGCAGCAGCACATCCCGTCCGTTGGCGTGCACATCCTCGCCGTTTTCCGCCCGCAGCCGCAGCGCCACCGGGCGGCCGGTGGTCTCCCGGCGGTCGGCGGCCACAGCCTCCCCCGCCCGATAGCCGACAACCCGCAGCTCACCTGGCTCATAGGGCACTGTCCAGGCGCCGTGGCCGGCCGGCTGTATCGTCTGTCTGCCGAGGCTGCGCCCGTTCAGGAACAGCTCTGCCTGCTCACAGTTGGTATAGGCGCGCACATCCACCGGTTTCCCCAGCCGCTGCGGCCAGTTCCAGTGCGGCAGCAGATGGATCATCGGCTCCGACAGCCAGAAGGACTGGTTCTGGTAGAAGGCGTCCTTAGGCTGCAGGTACAGGTCGATCGCCCCGGAGGCGGAGCTGACCCGCGGCCACGCCGCCTCCCCGCGGTGCTCAAAAGCGATCCACTGGAAGCCGCCCATCACCCACGGCCGCTCCAGCAAAAACCGCCAGGTAAGCTCACGCGCCGGGAACCAGGCATTGGTACCATGGTCAATGGCGTTGATCCGCCCCAGCGCCGGCACATCATCGGCATACCAGCCGCGGGTGGTACCGGTGGCGCTGTTTTCGGTGGAAAGGATCGCCTTATCGGGGTATTTCTCATGCAGTATATCCAGTTTGGGCAGATTATAGTTCACGCCGATCAGGTCGCTTTCCCCGTACACCGTACAGTTCTGCGGGTCACGGTCGTTGGCGGTGATCACCGGCCGGGTGGTATCCAGCTTGCGCACCTCGGCGCGCAGGGTGCGCAGGATGCGCAGCCCCTGCTCACGGACAAACAGCGGCTCCTCATTGCCCACCGACCACAGGAATACGCTGGGGTGGTTGCGGTCGCGGCGAATTAGGGTACGCAGCTCGGCAAGGCCGTCTGCGGCAGAGGAGAAAAAGCGCGTTTCCGCCATCACCAGAATTCCCTGCCGATCCATCTCATCCATCCAGTATTCCGCCTGCGGATAGTGGGAGCAGCGGTAGGCATTGGCGCCCATGCGCTTGATCTGCCGCGCCTTGTACCGATACACACTGTCCGGCACGGCGCGGCCGGTCAGCCCGCAATCGCCGTGCCCACACACGCCCTGGATCTTCACCGGCCGGCCGTTCAGGAAGAAGCCCCGCTCCGGGTCAAAGCCCAGCGTACGGAAGCCGAAGGGCGTTTTCTCGATGTGCAGCACCTCATCCCCCTCCTGCACGGTGGTCACAGCCGTGTACAGATTGGGCGTATCAATATCCCAGCGCTGCGGCGCCTCCACCTCAGCCTGCAGGGTCAGGCATGCCGTTTCCCGCGCGGGCACGGCCAGTGTGCCGTCCGCGGAGGCCGCCACGCGGCCATCCGGCGCAACCAGCTCGGTATGCACGGCTGCCGTGGCCGCCGCGAAGGCATTATTGCGCACCTCCACCTGCACCGGCACCCGCCAGCTGTCCTCCGGCTGATCCGGCCGCTTTTCCGGAGCCACAAACACGCCGTACCGCTCCACGGCCAGCCGCTCGGTCTTTTCCAGCCAGACATTGCGATAAATTCCGCCGCCGCCGTACCACCAGCCCTCACCGTGGCCGCAGTTTACGCGTATCGCCAGGACATTTTCCCGGTCAAAACGGGCAAAATCCGTGATGTCGATTTCAAAGGGCGTGTGGCTCTCCCGGTGCTCCAGCATGAAGCTGCCGTTCAGATAGACCGTGCAGCGGTCCGCCACTCCCTCGAAATACAGCACCAGGCGCTTGCCCTCATCCGCCGGATCCAGCGTAAAATGCTTGCGGTACCACGCCGGATGGTGGCGGAAGAAGCCCCAGGCATTGTTTTCCTTTTCGTCATACGGCTGGCTGATGATGTAATCGTGCGGCAGCTCGACGGTCTGCCAGCCCTTGAGCGTGCTTTCCCGTCCCTCGCCGCCGAAATCATCCGGCCGGTCGGGATAGGCCACCGCGTATGGTCCGGCCAGCTTATCCTCTGTTTTGGCCTGGCTGTATGCCGGGCCCTTGTGCACCGGGCTCTCCTGCGGAATATCCTCCGGGTAGAACCGCCATCCGGCATTGAATAAACAGCGCTCATTCATCGTTTTTTCCTCCCGTTCTTTCCTCACGCCTGCAGCGTTTTATACGGCTCCCCGCCGTCAAAGGGTTCAATCACCAGCCCGGCAAAGGCCCCCCGCAGCCAGTGGCACAGGGTATCGACCACCGGCACCTCGGTGGCGTAGTGGCCGGCCTCCAGCACCGCCAGGCCAAGCCCGGCTGCCAGCAGCCATTCATGGTGGCGCACCTCGCCGGTCACAAAGGTGTCCGCCTGCCCGGCCAGCGCCGGAATATAGTCTCCGCCGCTGCCGCCGCACACGGCCACCGTGCGCACACTTCCCTCACCGGCCATCCGCACAGCGGTGCCGAGCGCCCCGGCGGTGTGCCGGGCAAATACCGCCACCGGCATGGCCTCGGCCAGCGTGCCGATCCGGCACAGGCCGTCCGCACCAATCGGCCGCACCTGCTGCAGCCGTAGGCGTGCCGCCAGTGTATCGTTCACGCCACCGGCGGCTTTATCCAGGTTGGTGTGTGCGGAGATCACGCTGATCCCGGCCGCGGCCGCCTGATAGGGCAGGCTGTGGCTATCCAGCCGCGGAAGCGGCCGGAAAATCACCGGGTGGTGGGTCACGATCAGCTCAGCGCCGGTCGCCTTTGCCGCCGCCAGCACGGCCGGCGTCACATCCAGCGCCACCAGTATGCGGGAAACCGGGGCATCCTCGCCGCCGATCAGCAGCCCGACGGAGTCCCATTCCTCCGCTGTGGAAAACGGCGCCCGGCTATCCAGATACTGCAGAATATCCCGGTTGGTTATCTTGGCCATCCTCATTCTCTCCTTTTCTCCACTCAGGGCTGCATCTGTGCCCGACGCTCCCGCTCGGCGGCCTCACGCTGCGAATAGATGCACCCACAATAGTTCTGGCGGTAGAGATGGTACTCTGCCGACAGCTGGCAGGAGCGTTTATACCCCTCCCGTTTTTTGAAATCCGAATACAGATACGGCACACCGTAGGCGGCCGACAGCTCACCGCCAATGGTATTCAGCTTGGCGGCATTCTTCAACGGGCTGATGGACAGGGTGGTGGTGAAATAGTCATAGCCGCCTGCCGCAGCCGCCTTTGCCGCCTCCTCCAGCCGCAGGCGGTAGCAGGCCATGCAGCGTGCGCCGCCCTCCCGCTCCTGCTCATGGCCGGCGGCAATGGCGGCGAAGCGCTCCGGTGCGTACACGCCCTGCCGGAAATCCGCCGGATTGGCCAGCGGCATTTCCGCCAGCAGACGCCGCTGTTCCGCCGCCCGGCGTTCAAACTCCTCCCGCGGGGAAATATTGGGGTTATAGTACAGCACCGTGATGCGAAAATAGCGGGAAAGGTACTCCAGCACATAGCTGGAGCAGGGCGCGCAGCAGCTGTGCAGCAGCAGCCGCGGCACCCGGCCGGCTGCCGTGATCTGTGCCAGCTCCGCATCCAGGCGCAGCTGATAATTCTCGGCCATAGCGTCTCCTTTCGCATAGAAAAGCCGGGGCGCCGCACAGATATACGGCCTCCCCGGCAAAAAAGGTCAATCCTCGCCAGCCGGTGCGGCGGCCTCTTCCGGCTCCACCTGCACCAGCACCTGCTCGATCCGGCGGTCATCCATACGGCGGATGGTGAAAACGGCGTTCTCGTAACGGACAGCCGCCTGCTCACCCGGCTCCGGGATATGCCCCAGCTGATCCATCAGGAAACCGGCAACCGTATCGTAGTCCCCCTCCGGCAGCGCAAGCCCCAGCAGTTCATTCAAGTCGTCAATGTTCAGCGACCCATCCACGATAAAGGAGTGGTCATCCAGCTGCGTGACCTCCTCCTCCTCATGGTCGAATTCATCCTGCATATTGCCCACAATCGACTCCAGCAGATCCTCCATGGTCACAATGCCGGCCACACCGCCGTATTCATCCACCACAATCGCCATCTGCAAGTGCTTTTCGTTCATTTCTTCAAACAGCTCATCGCACTTCTTGGTATCCGGCACAAAGTGGGTGTCCCGCAGCAGGCTGCGCACCGTCACCCCGGCCGGCAGGGGCTGCCCCACATAGGGCAGCAGATCCTTGATATACAGAATACCAATGATGTGGTCGATATCCTCCTCGTACACCGGTATGCGGGAATACCCGTTATCCACCCCGGTATGCAGCGCCTCCTCCACAGGGGCATCCGCCTCCACGGCGGCCACATCGGTGCGGGGAGTCATGATCTCCGCAGCGGTGATATCATCAAATTCGAAGATATTATTCACCATGTCCTTCTGCGCACCCTCAATGGCACCGATCTCCTCACCGGCATCCATCAGCTCACGGATGTCCTCCTCCGTAACGGTATCGGCATCCTCCCGCGGGTCCACCCCACCCAGGCGCAGGAACGGGAAGGCCAGCAGCCGGCACAGCGCGTCCAGCGGCCACAGCAGCGTATAAAAGGGCACAAACAGCGGTGCCAGCGAAAGGGCGGTATCCTCCGGCTGTTTGCCCGCCGCCCGGCGGGGCAGCTGATAGCCGAAAACGGCCACACACACCGCAGCAGTCAGCACCAGCAGCAGCCACGCGACCACCGAGGCACCAAGCAGCGGCAGATGCGCTGCCAGCGTCTGCGTCAGCGTACCGGCAAAGCACCGCAGAACAGCGGCGGCCAGCAGCAGGCCATTCAGCAGCAGGCCCAAACGCACGCGTCCGGAAAACAGCCGCGGCTTGTCCGTCATCCGGCGGATGAGCGCGGCACGACCGGCACTCTTGCGGTCATCGCCTTCCTCCAGCTCACGGATACGGGCGTCTCCTACGGCCTCAAAGGCCTCATCGACCGCCGAAAACAGCGCCGTGAGCAGCAAAAACAAAAGCGAAAGCAACAATGTGCCGGATATATTACCGGCCGGATCAGGGTCAGGCATAGTCAGGAAAGTCCCCTTTCAAGTGTAGTTTAACGAGTGTATCATACTGCATTTTCCCCCATCTGTCAATACCGGAAACGCACAATGGCGGGGAATATTGCCGGCCCTTTTCCGGCCAAAAGCCAGCAAAGCCGCAGGCGGGGCGTCCCCTGTGGGACGCCCCGCCTGCCTGCTGCCTGCTCACCAGCGGCCCAGCCGCCGCCGGTCAAATGTACGCATGTAGATGCCGCCGCTTTTTGTCTGCGCCCTACAGGGCGGGCCGGTAGTGCCTGCGGGTGCCTCGATATAGCCGCTCTCCGTGCTGATATCATAGGCCTTATCCGTTAAGAAGGTGGCGTAGATCCCGCCGCTATCGGTCGTTAGGACGGTATTGCCGGCATCACATTCCGTCAGGGTAATGCCGCCGCTGCCGGTTTGTATATTCAGTGCATCGCGCACGATCGCCCGGTAGAATCGCACACTGCCGGAGCCGGTACGCGCAATCAGATTTTCCGGCTCCACGCCGGAGAGCAGCAGCCGGCCGCTATCCGAAAGCATCTGCGCTGTGCCGTGCACGGTGGCATTCAGCCGCAGGGTACCGCTTTCGCTGTGCAGCGTCACAGTGTCAAAGGCAAAATGCTTCGACAGCATCAGGCGTCCGCTCCGGGTGCTTGCGGTGATCGAGCGGTATTCCTCTTCCGGCAGGAAGATCGTCACGCCGTAGTTTTCCCGGCTCAGGTCGATATACAGGATATTGTACCAGTGATGGCCGGTGCGCTCCTGATCGATCTCACGGATCTTCAGCACGCCGTCCTCCACCGTCACGGACACCGAGTGGTGCAGGGTGGCACGGCAGACCACTTTGGCCTTGCCGTCCAGCGCTTTCTGCAGGTTCAGGCTTCCCAGCTCCAGTTCCACCTCGATATCGCGGAAAGGCTCATCCTCCGCGATCAGAAAGGTCTCCGGCTTCACGGTGCTGAAACAGGTCATATCAAACCCGGAGGAAATATACGCACCGGCACAGATCACCGAGCCGCCCAGGATCAGCAAAAAGGCAAACAGTATAGCGGTTCTGACTGCAGGTCTCAGAAACATGACCGGCCCTTCCTCCATCTCCAATAATGCTGGATTGTATCTATGGCATACTCACCGAGGGACAGCACCCGTTTGCCGGCCCACAGCATCCCCAGAAAAAGGAATACCGCCAGCCCTGCCAGAACCAAAGCGATCCCGATAAAGCCGCTGGAGGCCAGCCAATCCCCGGTAACCAGCAGGATTGCCCATGCACACAGCAGCGCCAGCGCAACAAGCACCAGGGACAGATCCACATAGCCCATGCAGGCCACCAGCACCCACAGCACAAGGTATAACACCACCGCAACCGTAATGGCCGCCATCAGCAGCGGGAACCACACCGGAAAGGTAAAGGCCAGCAGCACCGTCAGCCACTTCGGGAGGGGGCGGCGGGAGGGCTGTGCCTTGACGGTGCTCTGATACCGGTCCCGCACATGGGCGGCCGCCTGCTCCACCCGGCACACGGACGCTACTGCGTCCTCCTCACTGTCACCGGCCGCCAGCGCACCGTCGATGATCGCCGTATAGTATTCCGCGGCATGGTCGATCTCCTGCTGCGGCAGCCCCTGCAGCTGTTGCTGCAAAGCGGCGATGTACTCCGCTTTTGTCATGTCTCCATCTCTCCCCAGGCAGCCCGCGCACCCGGTTTTCCCGCTGTCCGCCAAATTTTCGCACAACATTTATTGTAGCGCAAAATGCGGTTTTGTCAAGGATTATGTGAATTCCCATCACAGCTTACGCGGCTGTGCTTCCTGCGGGCACTCCCTCCGGCCGTGCCGCCGCTCTATGCGGATGATCCCCACAAGGATGGAGGCAAGCGTGAAGGCCTCGCACAGCACGCCGGCATAGGAGCCCACCACAGCATCGTACACCAGCCAACTGATGCTGGTCAGAAAGATCAGCCGCCGGACGATCTTCGGGTTTTTATTTCCGTAAGCGACCGTGGACAGCACCTTGGCCACGCCGATCAGGATGCTTTTCGGCCCCGCCCAGGTGGCAGCCGTAAAAACCAGGAACAAGACGCTGAAAACCACGCACATCCCGGTCGTCTTCTTGCCCCTTTTCACCATCTGTGTAAAGACGGTGTTCCGCACGCAGCCGATCAGGTTCATTGCCGCACCGGTGTAGGCGCCCAGCAGCAGATACTGCACAGCAAACAGCAGCTCATTCAGCGTCCGGAAGGTCAGAATGGCGCCGTGCTTTTTGCACTGGAAAGAGATCACACTCGCCGTGATCCCCAGCACACCGATCCCCTGAATGATCCATACAGACATTTTTGCAGCGCTCCTCTCGAAAAATTGACTTTTTCTGCGCTACATGATATACTCCGCTTAAGCGATATGTCAATAAATGTTCGCTATGTTTGAAAACGAACATTTCCGCAAACAAAAAATGCCGCTATGCGGATATGGGGGGCTCGGAATGCTGCTGAACCAACGCCAGATGCAGATGCTGGAGGCGCTGAAAAAGGAAGAACGCCTGTCCGTCAAGGCACTTGCCCAGCGCTTCTGGGTCAGCGAAATGACGGTGCGCCGCGACCTGAAGCTGCTGGAGGGCGAGGGCTATATCCAGCGGTACAGCGGCGGAGCGCTGATCAAAAGCAATGAGGGCGCCCTGCCGGTAAAATACCGCAAGCTGCTGCACACCAGGCAAAAGGCCACCCTGGCGGGAAAGGCCAAAAAGCACCTGCATGACTCGATGAGCGTCTTTATCGACACCTCCTCCACCTGCATGTATCTCATTCCGCTGCTTGCGGAATACCGGACAATCCATGTCATCAGCAATTCCGTGCAGACGGTGATGGCCGCAGCAGAGCGCGGCCTTGCCTGCACACTCATCGGCGGCGATTACGACAGCCACGATATGTGCACGGTGGGCAGCCTATCGGAGCGCTTTCTGCGTGACATCCATCCGGATATTGCGTTCTTCTCCTCCGCCGGACTCAGTGACGACGGGCTGATCACAGACGACAATGAGCAGCAGACCGCCGCCCGCAAGGTCGTAATGGAGAATTGCCGCAGAAACATCTTTCTGTTTGAAAGCCACAAGCTGCACAAAACATACCTGTACACCGTCTGCCGCGCAGAGGAGCTGGCTGACCTGATCATCCTGTAACCGACAAACCACCGACAGACGACAGAAAGGAACGAAGCCATGAAAAACAGCCGCCCACTGCGCCTGCTGCTTTCCGTCACCCTGGCCGCCGTGATCCTCCTTGGCCTGTACGGCCTATATTATTTCAATTATATCCCGCACAAAAAGTACCCCGGAGAACACTTTGGCATTTCACCCTATAGCAGCCGGAATGACCAGGATCACGACGGTATTGACGACCAGACGGACATTCTGCACAGTGTCCGGGACTATATCGCCACGCGCCCGAAGTACAAAAGCCGCTACTACACCACCGGATACCCCAATGACGGGTATGGCGTGTGCACGGATGTGGTCGCTTTCGGACTGCGGGGCGCTGGCTATGACCTGATGGAGCTGCTGTACGCGGATGTGACCGAAAACCCGGAGCGGTATCCTACCATCGAAACGCCGGATAAGTGCATTGATTTCCGGCGGGTGCGCAATCTGGATGTGTTTTTCGCCCATCACGCGCTGTCGCTGACCACGGATATCCGGCAGATCGACGAGTGGCAGGGCGGCGATATCGTGGTGTTCAAGGGGCACATCGGCATCATATCCGATAAGCGCAACCGGAAAGGCATCCCCTTTGTGATCCACCACGCCGGCCCGTACCAGCTGCACTATGAGGAGGATATACTGGAACGGCGGGAGGATATTATCGGTCACTACCGGATGGGATAGCGCATAAAAGCAGCAGCGGGAGGCCACATCTGTGGCCTCCCGCTCATTCTTTACAGGGTGTGCAGTCCTTTGGCTTCCGCCACATAGGCGGCGGCGCGGCGGGTAATACCCGCATAATCGCCGGCCGCCACCAGTGCCTTGTCCACAATACCGGAGCTGATGCCGAAGCCGGCCGCGCCGGCGGCAAGATAGGCGCCCAGCTCCCCCGGCTTGATGCCCCCGACCGCCAGCAGCGGAATGTGACTGAGGGGCAGATGCACCGTTTTCAGATATTCCGCCCCCATGCAGCCGGCCGGGAACAGCTTGACAAGATCCGCCCCGGCCGCGTGGGCGGCCTGGATCTCCGTCGGCGTCAGGGCGCCGGGGATGGAGACCAGCCCGGCGGCCACCGTCTCTCCGATCACAGCCGGATCGGTATTCGGCGAAACGATAAAGCGGCCGCCCGCCGCCGCCGTCCGGCGCACCTGCTCCGGCTTCAGCACGGTGCCGGAGCCGATCAGCATCCGTTCACCGAAATGCGCTGCCAGCTGCTGCACGCACCGGGCTGCCGCTGCATCATCCACACTGCCATCGGCACTGTAGGTAACCTCCATCGCGCGGATGCCCCCCGCATACAGCGCCTCGGCCAGCGGCAGCAGCTTCTCCGGTGCCACACCGCGCACAATGACGAGAATTTTTTCCTCCAGCAGTGTCTGTATGATCGTATCGCGTTCCATGCCTTTTCACTCCACGGTTATTTTCCCGAGAGCATAATAGCCCTCGCAGTAGTATTCTTCTTTCATGCCAAAGCGGATTGGCGTTTCATCCTCAAACAGGCCGAAGTGCAGGGTATATTCCCCGGCCGGTACAGCGCCCATATCCAGCCGCAGGCGGCTCACCGCCGTCTGCCCCGGCTGCCAGCCGGTATTATCTGCCGCACAGCTGCAGACTGTATATTGTTGCCCGTCCGCCCCCTGCAGCCGCACCCGGGCGGTGTAGCCGTAGTATGCGCGGGCAAAGCCGCGGTTGCTCACGCGCAGCTCCAGCAGCCCGTGGGTGCCGGCCGGCACCGGCGGCAGGCTGAAGCCCTCAATAAAATACCAGTATCCCAGCCGGTTGGCCAGATATTCATGCAGCGGCCGCTGCTCAGCAATCCATTTGGTCACGAAGCCGTGGAAGCCGGCATAGGTCGCCCGCACATGGCGCAGCGCCTCGATATGCGGATAGCCGCAGCGGAACAGTGCCGGCGTGCCGGTGGCGCTGTAATGCTCAAATTCGATATCCACCGGCGCGCGGTCGTTGAACAGGCCATACAGATCCGGTGAGCACAGGGTATCGTAGCCGAAATTATGAATGTACGATTCCACATTGACCGAATCGCATCGCAGCGCCATGCCAAGCCCGGCACAGTAATCCGCCAGCTGCTTGGCCGCTGCCGGGTCCTCGTTCTGCACACTGATCAGCATATTGTAGTTCAGCGTAACCTGCGTGCGGTTGAAATACCGCAGGTGCAGGTCGATATGCTGCTTGTGCACCTGCGCCGGGAAATCCCGCATGGTGCCCATCCAGGTGTGTCCCTCCCCCCAGGTGCCGAGGGTGCCCACATCCACCGCCTCAACCAGCGGATGGCCGTTGTATTTCCGGCCGCAGGCGGCCAGAAACCGCTCAAGATACCGCAGAAACACCGGGTCGCCGTAATCCGGCTCAATATCCTCGCCCACCGGCGTGCCGGCAGCGCCCGCCGCAAACACAAATGCGGGCGTGGCCAGGCGGCACTCCCCGCCGCCCTCGTAGGTGCAGAAGCGGAAAATAAACCGGAACCCGCAGGCGCCGTATTCCGCAAACAGCCGGTCCACCAGAGAAAAGTCAAACTGTCCGTCCTCCGGCTCCAGATCCACCCAGTCCAGCCGCAGATACAGGTACTTGGTACCGGGCAGCTGCTGCAGCGCCTGCGGCGAGGGAATATCGGTGCGGTAGTTCCCGCAGCGCGCACCGTTATCAATGTAATGCACATACCAGCCCTTATGTGGATTTTCCAATATGGTTTTGTCATCCTGCTGCTGGCGCAGATCCCGGTAAAATACCGAGGCATCCGGCAAGGTAAACAGATTTAGCGGCTTCGGCATACGGCCCGCCTCCCTTTCTTGGCCCAATCTCCTGCCTATTGTAGCGTACCCGCAGGCAAAAAGCAAGAAGAAAGCCGGATTTTTCCCACAAAAGTCCGGCACCCCCCGCCTGCCCCCCGGGACAATATGTGCCCCCGCAGGGTATTTTCTCCCCCGCCCCCGCATAGGCTGAATGGAGAGGCTGCCAAACGCCAAAGCACAAAAGGAGGCATACAACATGATCGCACGCATCACGGACATGCACGATAAAGAGGTGATCAATGTCTGCGACGGCACCCGCATCGGCTTTGTGGATGATGTGGAGGTGGACACCTGCACCGCCCAGATCGTCGCCATCGTGGTCTATGGCCGCAGCAAATGCTTCGGCCTGTTCGGGCGGGAAAACGACATTGTGATCGGCTGGAAAAACATTGAGGTGATCGGAGAAGAAACCGTGCTGGTAAATTACCAGTGCCCGGCCGGCTGCTGTCCGCCGAAAAAAGGACCGCAGATCCTCGGCGGCCTTTTTCGCTGAGGAACAAATTTCTGCAAAAAAAGACTTGCTTTTTTCTTCGCAGGGTGGTATACTGTTACGGCAAAACGCACGCAGGGAACAAACGCAGTCGATCGGTGCTGCATCCGGATGTACCGGACAGTGGTCGGCTGTGCCTGCGGAGGAAAAACCAAGGAGGAATTTTCTATGTCCGTTATTTCCATGAAGCAGCTGCTGGAGGCTGGCGTCCACTTCGGTCACCAGACCCGCCGCTGGAACCCCAAGATGGCTCCCTACATCTTCACCGAGCGCAATGGTATCTATATCATTGACCTCCAGAAGACCGTCCGCAAGCTGGAAGAGGCCTACATGTTCGTGCGTGACCTCTCCGCCGAGGGCAAAGAGGTGCTGTTCGTCGGCACCAAGAAGCAGGCGCAGGACTCCATCCGTGAGGAGGCCACCCGCGCCGGCGCCCACTATGTCAATGCCCGTTGGCTGGGCGGCATGCTCACCAACTTCCGCACCATCCGCGGCCGTATCGCCCGCCTCAATCAGCTCAAGGCGATGGAGGCCGACGGCACCTTTGATCTGCTGCCGAAGAAAGAGGTTGTCAAGCTCAACCATGAGATCGAGAAGCTGGAAAAGTTCCTCGGCGGCATTAAGGAAATGAAGTCCCTGCCCGGCGCGCTGTTCATTGTGGATCCCCGCAAGGAAAAGATCGCCGTCTCCGAGGCCAAGAAGCTGGGCATCCCGGTGGTTGCCATCGTGGATACCAACTGCGATCCCGACGATGTGAACTATGTCATCCCCGGCAATGACGACGCTATCCGCGCCGTGAAGCTGATTGCCTCCTGCATGGCTGATGCCATCATCGAGGGGCATCAGGGTGAGCAGGGTGCTGCTGAGGCCACCGAGGCTGCTGAGGCCGCCGAAGAGGCTCCCGCTGCCGAGGTTGCTGCGGAATAATTGATACAGGAGGAATAGACAATGGCTTTTACCAGTAAGGATGTTATGGCGCTGCGTGAGAAAACTGGCGTCGGCATGATGGATTGCAAGAAAGCCCTGGAGGCTTCCGACGGCGATATGGACAAGGCCGTCGACTACCTGCGCGAAAAGGGTCTGGCCAAGCAGGCCAAGAAGGCTGGCCGCATTGCGGCTGAGGGTATGGCCTACGCCACCGTGGACGCCGCCAAGAAGGTGGGTGTCGTGGTGGAGGTCAACTCCGAGACCGACTTTGCCGCCAAGAGCGATAAATTCGTCGCTTTCGTTAAGCAGGTGGCGCAGGTGATCATTGATCATAACCCCGCCGATGTGGATGCCCTGATGGCCACCGAGGCGGAGCCCGGCAAGACCATGGCGGATGTGCTGCGCGATCAGGTGCTGGTGATCGGCGAAAACCTGAGCGTGCGCCGTTTCACCCGCTATGAGGGCAACTGCGTCTCCTATGTGCACGGCGGCGGCCGCATCGGTGTGCTGGTCCGGTTTGATGCCGACGCAACGGCGGCAGCCAGTGAGGCGCTGCAGGAGTGCGGCAAGGATGTGGCCATGCAGATCGCTGCACTGAGCGCTGCGTATCTGGATGAGGCTTCTGTGCCGGCCGATGTGCTGGAGCATGAGAAGGAAGTGCAGCTTGCCCTCATTAAGAACGACCCCAAGAACGCGAAGAAGCCCGACGAGATCCTGCACAAGATGATCGCCGGCAAGATGAAGAAGTATTTTGAGGAAAACTGTCTGGTCGATCAGGCCTTCGTCAAGGACAACAGCCTGACCGTTGGCCAGTATGTTGAGCAGAAGGCCAAAGAGGCCGGCGGCGCCATGAAGCTGGCTGCCTATGTTCGCTTTGAAAAGGGCGAGGGCATCCAGAAGCGCGAGGACGACTTCGCCAGCGAAGTTGCCGCCATGGTGAAATAATTTTACCCTTGTGTCTATGAAGAACCGCTGCGGGCGTTGTCCCGCAGCGGTTCTTTTCATGTAACAGTGTACAGGGTACAGGTGTACACGAACAGGCGGCTCTGCCGGCGTCTGCCGGCAGAGCCGCCTGCTTTTTCTCCCAAAGCGACAAGCTGTTCTTTTGTAAAGGTCGGCGGCTGGCAGCGTCAGAACAGCCCGGTGATGCGGCCGTTTTCATCCACATCAATTCTTTCGGCTGCCGGCACCCGCGGTAGGCCGGGCATCGTCAGAATATCCCCCGTCAGCACCACCACAAAGCCGGCGCCCGCAGCAATCTTCACCTGCTTCACCGTCACGGTGAAGCCCGTCGGCGCGCCAAGGCGCGTCGGGTCATCCGAGAAGCTGTACTGTGTTTTGGCAATGCATACCGGGCACCCGCCAAAGCCCAGCTCCTCCAGCCGGCGCAGCTGCTTTTCGGCCGCCGGCAGCAGGGTGACCCCATCGCCGCCGTAAATCTTCTGCACAACAGCCTCGATCTTCTCCCGCAGGCTCTGCTCCGCCGTATAGGCGAAGGTGAAATCGCCGGTCTCCTCCTCGCACAGGCGCACCACCTCCTGGGCCAGCGCCTCACCGCCGCGGCCGCCATCCGCCCACACGGTCGAAAGCACCGTATTGACCCCCAGCTCCCGGCAGCGGGCAATAATGCGGTCGATCTCCGCGTCGGTATCCGTCGGAAAGCGGTTAACCGCCACCACGCAGGGCAGGCGATAGACCTCCCGGATATTGTGTACATGGCGCAGCAGATTGGGCAGCCCGCGCTCCAGCGCTGCCAGATCCTCGGCGGCAAGCTGCTTTTTATCCAGCCCGCCGTGCATCTTCAGTGCCCGCACCGTAGCCACGATCACCACAGCATCCGGCGTCAGACCGGCCATGCGGCACTTGATATCCAGGAATTTTTCTGCGCCAAGGTCCGCGCCGAAGCCCGCCTCGGTCACGGCATATTCCCCCATTTTCAGTGCCATGCGGGTGGCCATGACCGAATTGCAGCCGTGTGCAATATTGGCAAAGGGGCCGCCGTGCACAAAGGCCGGTGTGCCCTCCAGTGTCTGCACCAGATTGGGCTTGATGGCCTCCTTCAGCAGCGCCGTCATTGCCCCCTGCGCATGGAGCTGGCCACAGGTAACCGGCTGGTCGTCATAGGTGTAGCCAACAATGATGCGCGCCAGCCGCTCCTTCAGATCCCCCAGTGAGGTGGACAGGCACAGCACCGCCATGATCTCACTGGCCACCGTGATATCAAAGCCATCCTCCCGCGGCACACCGTTGGTCTTGCCGCCGAGGCCATCCACGATATTGCGCAGCTGGCGGTCGTTCATATCCACACAGCGCTTCCAGGTGATACGGCGGGGGTCAATGCCCAGGGCGTTCCCCTGCTGGATATGGTTATCCAGCATCGCCGCCAGCAGGTTGTTGGCCGCGCCGATCGCGTGGAAATCCCCTGTAAAGTGCAGGTTGATGTCCTCCATCGGCACCACCTGCGCATAACCGCCCCCGGCGGCACCGCCCTTAACCCCGAACACCGGGCCAAGGGACGGCTCACGCAGAGCCACCACCGCCTGCTTGCCGATCCGGCGCAGGCCATCGGCCAGACCGATCGTGGTGGTCGTCTTGCCCTCGCCGGCCGGTGTGGGGGTAATGGCGGTCACCAGCACCAGCTTTCCCTCCGGGCGGCTGGTATCCCGCAGCAGCGCCGGATCAATCTTGGCCTTATACCGGCCATATTGCTCCACATACTCCGGCGGCACATGCGCCTGCCGGGCAATCTCGCCGATCGGCTGCATCCGGCAGCGCTGGGCGATCTCGATATCCGATAAATACTCCATGCCACATCTCCTCCCATGCTTATGCTCCCATTGTACCATATCCGGCAGCAAAAGTACATCCCGTTTCTCCACAAAAGACCGCAAGATTTCGCTATTTTTCCGCAATCCCGCAACATTTTGGGGGATTGACAGAGCCCTATACGCCGGTATAATGAAGAAAAAAGCAAAGGAGACGATGCTATGCCCACACAGGAGTCTGTTTTCCGCCATTTTGGCGTCATGCTGGATTGTTCCCGCAACGCCGTCATGCGGCCGGAGGCGGTTTGCCGCTTTCTGGACACCATTGTGCCGCTTGGCTACAACACCCTGATGCTCTATACGGAGGATACCTATGAGATCGACGGCCAGCCCTATTTCGGCCACGGCCGCGGCCGTTACTCCCGGGAGGAGCTCAAGCGCATAGACGCCTATGCCGCCTCCAAGGGAGTGGAGCTGATCCCCTGTATCCAGACACTGGCCCATCTGAACGCACTGATGCAGTGGCCGGTATACCGTGCCATACGGGATACCGATGACATCCTGCTGGCGGAGGATGAGCAGGTGTATGCGCTTATTGATTCCATGTTTGCCACCCTGGCCGAGTGCTTTACCAGCCGCACCGTCAATGTGGGCATGGACGAGGCCCTCAACCTGGGGCTTGGCCGCTATCTGGAGCAGCACGGCTACGAAAACCGCACAGAGATCCTACTGCGCCATGTGCAGCGGGTAGCCAAAATCGCCGAAAAATACGGTTTTACCATGTGTATGTGGGGGGATATGTTTTTCCGGCTGGCCGGTGATAAGCAGGCGACGGCGGATGCCGTGCAGGGCAAGATCCCGCACAATGTGCGGCTGATCTACTGGGACTATTACTCCCAGGACAAGGCGCACTACGACGACTGGATCGACGCATACAAGCCTCTCAGCCGGGAGCTGTGGTTTGCCGGCGGCGCGTGGCGCTGGAATGGCTTCGCCCCGCGTAACAATTTCTCCATTGACGCCTGCCGCGCCTCCATCGCCTCCTGCCGTGAGCACGGGATCGAGGATGTGATCATCACCGCCTGGGGCGATAACGGCGCCGAGTGCCCGATCATGGCCGTGCTGCCCACGCTGTATGCGGCGGCACAATTTGCCCGCGGAAATGACGATATGGACAGCATCCGCGCCGGCTTTGAGGCGGCCTACAGCTGCCGGATGGAGGACTATCTGCTGCTGGAGCTGCCCGAAAATCCGGGGGACATCCTGGCCAATCCGGAAAAGTACCTGCTGTACAACGATTGCTTTATGGGCAAATTCGATTCCCTGCTGTCGCCGGAGGTGGCCGCAGGCTATGCAGCCCATGCCGAAAAGCTGCTGCCCATGACGCAGCACCCGCAGTTTGGCTACCTGTTTGAGACCGCCCGGCGGCTGTGCCTGGTGCTGGCCAAAAAGGCCGATCTCGGCTGCCGCACCCGCGCGGCCTATCTGGCCGGCGACCGTGCGGCTCTGGCCGCGCTTGTGCCGGAATACAGCGAGACACAGCGGCTGCTGGACAGCTTCACTGCTGCCTTTGAGAAGCAATGGATGGCGGAAAACAAGCCCCACGGCTTTGATGTGCAGGACATCCGCCTCGGCGGGCTTTCCCGCCGGCTGCTGCACTGCCGCGACCGGCTGCAGCAATACCTGGATGGCGATATTGAGCGCATCGAAGAGCTGGAGGAGCCGGTGCTTGACCCAGTCTGCCGGCCGGAGGCGCCAAAGGGCACATTGAATTTCAACAACTGGCGAGATACCGTCACCTGCAATGTGCTGTGACGGGTGTTCCTGAAGAAAAAATGGCGCATACCGCTTTTGCGGTATGCGCCATTTTCTGTATTCGTTCAATCAGCCGCCGAGGTAGGCTTTCTTCACTTCCTCGCTGGCCAGCAGCTCCGCACCGGTACCGGTCAGCACCAGCTTGCCGTTTTCCAGCACATAGGCACGGTCGCAGATATTCAGCGCCTTGTTGGCGTTCTGCTCCACCAGCAGGATGGTGGTACCGCTATCGCGGAAATCCTTGATGATGTCAAACACCTCATCCACCAGCAGCGGCGAAAGCCCCATGGATGGCTCATCCAGCATCAGCAGGCGGGGATGGCACATCATGGCGCGTCCCATCGCCAGCATCTGCTGCTCACCGCCGGAAAGGGTGCCGGCCACCTGGCTCTTGCGCTCTGCCAGGCGGGGGAACCGCTCGTAGATGCTCTCGATATCCTGCTTCGTGTGGCTCTTATCCTTCACGGAATAGGCACCCATCAGCAGGTTTTCGTACACCGTCAGCTCCTGGAAAATGCGCCGTCCCTCCGGCACCTGGGTCATGCCTAGCTGCACGATCTTATGGCCGGGCATATGGCTGATGTTCTGGCCGTCATAGGTCACCGTGCCATGCTGCGCAGGGATCAGCCCCATGATGCTTTGCATGGTGGTGGTCTTGCCGGCGCCGTTGGCGCCGATCAGGGTCACAATCTCCCCCTCATTCACCTCAAAGCTGATGCCCTTGAGCGCCTGGATCACGCCGTAATAGACCTGCAGATCCTTCACTTCCAATAATGCCATAGCCTTTAACCTCCGATGTAGGCCTTGATAACCTCCGGGTCGTTCAAGGCAGTCTGGGTGTCGCCCTGCGCCAGCACCGTGCCGAAGTTCAGCACCGTCAGCTCGTCGCACAGGCCGGAGACAAACTTCATATCGTGCTCAATCAGCAGCACCGTCATATCGAAGCTATCGCGGATAAACCGGATAATCTCCATCAGCTCCGCTGTTTCATTGGGGTTCATACCGGCTGCCGGCTCATCCAGCAGCAGCAGCTGGGGATTGGTTGCCAGCGCACGGGCAATCTCCAGCTTGCGCTGTTTACCGTAGGGCAGGTTGCAGGAGAGGTTGTTGCGCTCCTCCTCCAGCCCGAAGATGCGCAGGATCTCTTTGGCACGCGCACGCATCCGCGTCTCTGTATCGTAGTGGCGCGGCAGGTGCAGCATGCTGGAGATGGGGTCGCAGTGGAATTCCGGCTGGCAGTGCAGCCCCACCATTACATTGCGGATCACGCTCATGTTATTGAACAGGCGGATATTCTGGAAAGTCCGGGCGATACCCTTATGGTTGATCGCCTCCTGCGATTTCCCGTTGAGGATCTCCCCATTAAGGGCAAAGGTGCCGGTGGTTGGCGTATACACGCCGGTCAGCATATTGAACACCGTTGTTTTGCCGGCACCATTGGGGCCGACCAGGCCGTAGATCTGCTTCTTCTTGACCTCCAGGTTCAATCCCTCCACGGCATGCAGGCCGCCAAAGGTGATGCCCAGATTTTCCACTTTCAATACGGTGTCAGCCATTGAGGTTCTCCTCCTTTCCGGTCTCGTCCTGCGCGGGCAGCGCTTCCTCGGTGCGCAGATCAACGCTCAGCACCTCGTCCATCGGGATCTTGCTGGGAACCCGCGCCCATACAACGCTGTCCTCCACCACGGTCTCCGCCTTGCGGCGTGCCCGCTTGTTCAGCCAGTTCTTCAGGCTGACCGCCTCACGGTAGCGCTGCAGGCCGGGGGCATTATTGAACAGCACCACGACCACCAGAATGAGGGCATAGACCAGCAGCTTGACCGCCGCCAGATCGCCGGAAAGCTCACTCTGCAGCTTGAAGTTGATCCAGGTGATGAGCACCGCCGCAATGATGGAACCATTCAGGCTGCCCATGCCGCCCAGCACCACCATCACCAGCACCTCGATGGAGTAGTTATAGGAGAAGAAGGAATACAGCACCGGGGTCACGAAATGGCCGTAGATAACACCGGCAATGCCGGCGAAAGCCGCCGAAACCACAAACACCAGCAGCTTATAGAAGGTGACATTGATCCCCATGGCCTTGGCGGCGATCTCGTTATCGCGGATGGCGGTAACAGCGCGGCCATGCTTGCTGCGGATCAGGTTCTGGGTCAGGAACAGCACCACCAGCACCATGATGAACGCCACGATATACAGCGAGGAGGGATCATACACCGTAGTGGAGAAGCCCTTGGCGCCGCCAAACCACGGCAGGTTTTTGAACACATTGCGCACGATCTCGCCGAAGGCCAGCGTCACAATGGCCAGGTAGTCACCCTTAAGGCGCAGCGCCGGCAGACCGATGATGAAACCGAATATCCCGGCCGCCACCGCACCGACAAGCATGGCAATGATCAGCACCAGCAGCTGGCTGGGGATCACTTCGTTCAGCGCATTGGCCACAAAGCAGCCGATGTAGGCGCCGATGCACATGAAACCGGCATGCCCAAGGCTCAGTTCGCCAAGGAAGCCGACCACCAGGTTCAGTGAGACCGCCATAATGATGCTGTAGGCGATACGGGAAAGCAGACCGACACTGGAGCGGCCAAGCACGCCTGTACTGCTAAGCAGGATCATCAGCGCCAGAAAAGCAATGATGGCGATGTAGGAAATGCTGTATTTGAATTTGAAATTCTTTTTCACATTCTGAAAATAGCCCATAGCTTACACCTTCACCCTTCTCTTCTTGCCCAGCAGGCCGATCGGCTTGATCAGCAGGATCAGGATCAGCAGGCTAAATTCAATGGCCGTCGTATAGGCACTGATCGCCGGAATGCTCAGGCAGACTTTCTCGATCAGGCCAAGCAGCACACCGCCGAGCATGGCACCGGGGATGGAGCCGATGCCGCCGATGACCGCGGCTGTAAAGGCCTTGATACCGGGCATGGAGCCGAGCGTGGGGCTGGCCGAGGGGATCTGCATCAGGTAGAACAGGCTGGCAAAGGCCGCCAGCGCCGAGCCGATAGCAAAGGTGATCATAATGATGGCATTCACATTTATGCCCATCAGCTGCGCCGCACCGCGGTCCTCCGATACCGCCTGCATGGCACGGCCGGTGCGGGTGAATTTGACAAACAGTGTCAGCGCAATCATGATCACCGTACCCACCACCAGCGTGATCAGCGTACCAACGCTGATGTTCAGGCCGGACAGGTTCTTGGTCACAAACTGGGGACGGTCAAAGGGCTTGGCCTCTGCGCCGAAGATCAGCTGCGAAAGCCCCTGCAGAAAATAGCTGACGCCGATAGCCGTGATCAGCACCGCCAGCGGCGATGCACCGCGCAGCGGCCGGTAGGCCAGCTTTTCGATAAACACGCCGGCCAGCGTGCAGATCACAATGGCCAGCAGGATACCCAGCCACAGGTTGCCGCTCAGGCCCATGGTGGTGATGATGGCGTAGGCGCCGACCATAATCACATCGCCGTGCGCAAAATTCAGCAGCTTGGCAATGCCGTACACCATTGTGTAGCCGAGGGCGATCAGCGCATAAATGGCGCCGAGACTCAGCCCGTCTAACAAAATACTCATGTAGTCTACTCCTCTTCCCATGGTTTCGACTTGCGTCGGATAAATGGCCGGCCGACTGTCCGGCCGCTTATCCGGCACAAGCCGGTAGACGCGTCCGGCCGCAGGTCGGGGATCGCTCTCCGGCCTGCGGTCGCGTACAGCCTTCTTGCCTGTTCGGCCGGTATATACCGGCCGGACAGGACTTGAATCACTTCAACCGCGTAAGGATCACCGCATCAGCGCCGGCTGTTACTGCAGCACAACGATGTTCGGCTCCTTGGTGCAGGCACCGGTGGTCGCCCAGGTCATGGTGCCGGTCACGCCCTCATACTTGAAAGAGGAAGCTGTGATCGCCGCCACCAGTTTGTCGGTCAGGTCGCTGGCCTTGATGGAGGTATCGTCCACACCGGCAGCCTTCATGCCCTCGTAGATGACATACACCGCATCGTAGGCATCCGCAGCAAACTGGTCGGGATCCGCATTGTAGGCCGCCTTATAGGCCGCCGTGAACGCCGCAGACTTCTCCTTGGTGCTGTTCACATCGAAGGGGGTGATATAGCGGATGTGGTTGGTCACAGTGCTGTCGATCTGAGCAGCGATACCGTCAAAGCCATCGCAGCCGAACAGCTCCGCCTGCACATTCTTTGCCACACAGGCCTTGGCCACCAGGCCGGCCTCCGTGTAGTAGAAGGGCATGAAGATAACATCGCAATCCTTGAGCGCCTCAACCTGCGTGGAGAAGTCCTTATTGTTCTCCTTATCGAAGGTCTGGGTGGTGAATTCCTTGCCCAGCTTCTTCATCTCCGCCTCAAAAGCAGCGTAGATGCCGGAAGAGTAGGAATCGCTGGTGTCGTAGATCGCACCGATCTTGTTATACTTGCCGGAAAGCTCCTCGGCCGCCAGCGTGCCCTGGTCGGGATCGCCGAAGCAGACGCGGAAGATGGAGGTACCCTTCTGGATAACGGCCTCCTCCGAAGCGGACGGGGTGATGGCGAACAGGTTGTCCTTGGCCGCCTTCTCGGCAAAGGCCTTGCAGGAGGCGGAGGTCACGCTGCCCAGGGAGACCTGCATACCGGCATCATACAGGGCATCGTAGCCGGTGCTGGCATCCTCGGCGGTCGCCTTATCGTCCTTCATATCAAAGGTGAAGGTCTTGCCATTGAGACCGCCGGCCTTGTTGATCTCATCAACGGCCAGCTGAGCGCCCTGCTTAACGGATATGCCGTAAGAGGAAGCATCGCCGGTCAGCGGGCCGGTGCAGCCGATCAAATAGCTGTCAGAGGATTTGCTGGAACCACAGCCGGCAACAACGCTGGCCATGACGGCGACCGCCGCAGCGACGGCGGCCATACGGGTGGACTTCTTCATAGGTCATTTCTCCTTTTCTTAATATAAACTGACTTTTTTTATCTAAAACGGGGCGTTCATCGCTCCCCGTCTTATTCGGTTTTGGTGCCGTACAACAGAAAAACGGCCCTGCCAAAAGTAGCAGAACCGTTTGAGAGGCTTGCCCTTATGCGGGCGTTCTCTGATACAGCGTTCGCTCTTTTGGCTTACGGAAGGGCAGCAGTCGTACGACCCATACATTCAGTACGAAGCACAGCAGTACAACAGCCGCCAGGCTAATTCGCGCCAGAATACCAATAATGGCGATCATAACGAAAAAGGACACCGCCGGCATGGCGATGTCCGTAATAATGGCGCAGGAAGACTTTTCCGTTGCAGGAGCGCAGAAAGAGGTACCGGCTGCCTGCGAACAGGCACCGGAAAACGCACGACAACTACGGCTGTCAGCAAATGCAAAAGCCTTGGTGTAACGCATCGTGCATATCCCCTTTCGTGATTTTGTGTCATTATACGCCGGGCAAAACCGTTTGTCAACCGGTTTTTTGCAACTTTGTGAAAATATCTTTAATATTTTGTTGCAAAAAATCAAATATGGGCAAAATGCCGGAAGCCAGTGCCCAGGCGAACAGAAAAACAGCCCCGCCACCGGGTCTGCGCCCGGCAGCGGGGCTGCTGTCTGCAAGCGATCCCGCCATGTCGTAATGCCGTCGGCATAACCTGCTACTAATATCAGCAGGTGGGCATCGCCCGTCCCTTTCCGGCTCCCTTCTTCCCGCGTGGCGGGGAGGTCTGCACTCCGGAGACGGAGCTCGATTCCCTTTTTACAAATGTAGTAGGGTTAAAAGACAGCAGTCCGCGTGCACGGCAGGACGGTCACCGTTCCGGTCAGCTGAGCGGGTTCTGCGGCTCCTCTTCCTCATTGATCTCGTAGTAATCCGCCAGACGCTCCTCGAACACACCGGCAATCTCCTCGAAGGTATCGTCGTCCTCAATCGGCACCAGCAGATCCTCCCCATCCTGGTCAACCACTTCCAGAATCACCAGCTCACCGTCGCCCTCCACCTCGGCCTCCGCATCGGTGTATACAGGCAGCAGCGCCACATAACGGCCGTCGTCATTCTCAATGGCGTCCAGCACCTCAAACTGGTGCTCATTGCCTTCGTCATCCAGCACGGTCACCAGGTCATTTCCGTATTCCTCAGACATATCGTTCACTCCTTCGCTCTCACTACCGTTATCATACTCTATCCGGCGCATTTCGTCAAGAGACTTTTTGCGGCAGCGCGCGGAGATTTTTCCACCGGCGGCAGCTGTCCGACCACATCCGACACAGCCCGACAGCGCACCGCTTTTTCTGCCGGGGCCGTTTTCCCGTTGCTTTTTATCTGCCGCAATGGTATAATGAGGCTTGTTCGGATATGCGGCGGCCACCGGCCGGCCGCACAACATACAGGAATGGGAGGAATATATCCTATGCTGGAAAAAAGCTATGCCGATTACGCCTGGGAGCAGTCTGCCGCACTGCTGGCCATCGACTCACCCTCCGGCTACACGGCACAGGCCGCCGCCTTTGTACGCGATGCATTTGCCGCGCTGGGCTTTGCGGCGCAGATCACCGTCAAAGGCGGCGTACTGGTGACGCTTGGCGGCAGCGGCGAGGAGGACGCTCTGCTGCTGGAGGCACACACCGATACGCTAGGGGCCATGGTGGCCGAGATCAAGGAGAGCGGCCGCCTGCGGCTGACCCCGCTGGGCGGCATGAACGCCAACAACGCTGAGGCTGAAAATGTGCGTATTCTCACCCGGAGCGGCCGCACCATTGAGGGAACCCTGCAGCTGGTCAACGCCTCCATCCATGTCAACGGCGATTTTTCCACCACTGCCCGCAGCTGGGATACCGTTGAGGTGGTGCCGGACGAGGATGTCCACAGCGCCGCCGATGTCCGCGGGCTGGGCATTGAAGTGGGCGACATCGTGTGCTTTGATCCCCGCACCCGCCGCACCGCCTCCGGCTATCTCAAGAGCCGCTTTTTGGACGATAAGCTCTCGGTCGGCATTCTGCTGGGCCTGGCCAAGTACCTGCGGGACAGCGGGGCCACCCTGCAGCGCCGCACCTATGCCCACATCACCGTATACGAGGAGGTCGGCCACGGCGGCGCTGCCTCGGTGCCGGCTGGCGTAACGGAGGCCATCTCCGTGGATATGGGCTGTGTGGGAGACGGCCTGCGCTGCACGGAACGGCAGGTATCCATCTGTGCCAAGGACTCCGGCGGCCCATACAGCTACGAGGTGGTCGGCCGGCTGATCGAGGCGGCCAGGGCTGCCGGTGCAGACTATGCCGTAGATGTCTACCCGCACTACGGTTCGGATGTGGAAGCCACCCTCCACTCCGGCGCCGACATCCGCCACGGCCTGATCGGTGCCGGCGTCTACGCCAGCCACGGCTATGAGCGCAGCCACATTGACGGCGTATACAATACGCTGAAGCTGCTGTGCGCCTATCTGCAGATATAGACAAAGCAAAGGACCCGCCCCGCGGCCGTATCCGGCCGTAGGACGGGTCCTTTCTGTATACGGTCATCCCCGGTGCAGAATGGCGTCCATATCCTGCTCCGGTGCAGTTGTCGGCTGCAGGCCGTAGGTGTCCACCAGCACCTTGACCACCGTTTCTGAGAGAAACGCAGGCAGCGTCGGCCCAAGGTACATATTTTTCAGTCCGAGGGACAGCAGCGTCAGCAGGATGCACACCGCCTTCTGCTCATACCAGGAGAGCACCAGCGTCAGCGGCAGCTCATTGATAGAGCACTGGAACGCCTCCGCCAGCGCCATGGCCACCCGGATGGCGCTGTATGCATCATTGCACTGCCCCATATCCAGAATACGCGGCAGCCCGCCGATCTCCCCCAGATCCAGGTCGTTAAAACGGTACTTGCCGCAGGCCAGCGTAAGCACCAGGCTGTCCATGGGCGTCTGCTTGACAAACTCCGTGTAATAATTTCTGCCCGGGTGCGCCCCATCGCAGCCGCCCACCAGGAAAATGTGCTTCACCGCGCCCTCCCGGATGGCGCGGATCACCTCATCGGCGTGAGAGAGCACCGCGCCGTGGGCAAAGCCGGTGGTAAGCATATGCCCGCCGTTAATTCCGCTCATGCTGTGGTCATGCTCGTAGCCACCCAGCGCCAGCGCCTGCTCGATCAGCGGGGTGAAATCCTTGCGCCCCTGTGCATCGGGGGCAATGTGCGTCAGTCCCTCATAGCCGACAACCGAGGTTGTGTAGACCCGGTCAGCGTAGCTGGGGCGCGGCGGCATCAGGCAGTTGGTGGTGAACAGCACCGGCGCCGGAATATTCTCAAATTCCTTCTGCTGGCTCTGCCAGGCGGTGCCAAAATTCCCCGCCAGGTGCGGATACTTCTTCAGGCCGGGATACCCATGCGCCGGCAGCATCTCGCAGTGGGTATAAATATTGATCCCCGTATCCTTGGTCTGCTCCAGCAGCTCATGCAGATCCCGCAGATCGTGCCCGGATACGACGATAAACGGCCCCTTCTTAATGTCGGTATTCACCCTTGTCGGAACCGGTGTACCATAGGCGCCGGTATTGGCGCGGTCCAGAAGCGCCATGCATTTCAGATTGACCTGGCCGAATTCCATAATCAGCGCCAGCCACTCCTCCACCGTATGCGGCCGGTTGATCTCGCACAATCCCTTATAGAACCACGCCGTCACCTCCGGCTCCTCCTCACCCAGATTCAGGCTGTGGTGTGCGTATGCCGCCATCCCCTTCAGGCCAAACAGCAGCGTGGAGCGCAGGGAGACGGTATCGGTTTCCCCTTTCCACAGTTCGACCAGCTCCCCATCGTATCCGCCCAGCTTCTCCCGCTCGGCGATCACGCGGTCGGTAAACTGCCGGATCGCCGCATTATCGAAATTCACATTGGTCAGCGTGGTAAACAGTCCGTCCATCAGCAGGCGGTCGGCCTCCGCGGAGCGCTGCCCGCTCTTTTCCGCCGCCAGCGCCAGCCGCATCAGCTCGTAGATCAGCGCATCCTGCAGGTTGGCCGTTTCCGGCTGCTTGCCGCACACCCCGGTGCGCACACATCCCTTGTTGCCGGCCGTCTGCTGGCACTGGAAACAAAACATCTCTGCCATAGATCCATTCCTCCTATAATCTGTAAGTCCATGCCTGTGTTTTGTATTCCCGGAACGCCGGAAAATATCACCCTGCCGCCGATTTATTTGAGTTTATCCCACAAAAGCAAGAAATGGAAAAGAAAACCCGACAAGCATCATACGATGCTTGTCGGGTTTGAGCAAGGAACCGTAAGCTTGATGGAAACCACTTAAGTTTCGTGCAGATGGGGGTCAAGCGCAAAAAGCCGCTTTGCTCTGTCATTCACAAATCGGATGACAGACCCGGAAACAATAACCATACCCCCCCGAACATTCCGCCAAGTGAAACGCTTATTACACCCGGGAGAATATCCGGAAATCACACCCGAACGATATAATCCGCCTTTCTTTCTGCTGCTTCACCTGTCACTCCGGCGGGATGTCCAAGCGCGATGCTGCCCACGCCGCGCAGGGTATCGGGCAGCCCCCATTCCCGCAGAAGGGCTTTGCCCTTTTCGCTATCAAATATTTCCCGCTCTCTGTGTACCCACACGGAGCCAAGTCCAAGTGACGCAGCTGCAAGCATCATGTTTTCAAGCACACAGCTTCCGTCCTCAATAAAAGTGCTGGCCGTCCCCTTCGCCAACACGAGAACAACGACCGGCGCACCGTAATACGGGTCCCCGGTGCTGCCCATTACCCCGGCATTCAGTGCGGCAATCTCCTTACGGTACTTTTCCGACGCGACCGCGATGATCGTAGGGGATTGTCGTCCGCCGCCGGTCGGTGCATAAGTCCCCGCCTCAAGGACTGCATTGAGCAGCTCTGCCGGAACTGCGTCAGGCTTATACGCACGGACACTCCTGCGTGCTTTGATTGTGTTCAGTACCTCGTTCATCATAGCAATGCCTCCTTAAAACTAAAACCGCCACACACCCGTTGCCGAGTGTATGGCGAAAAATGAGCTTGGTGTCTCAGAAAAATCCATACCGATTTTGGAACTATAGTATAGCACGCAAGAACAGAAAAATCAATACCCACATCCTGTTCTTCGCAGGAAAATGGGGGCATTTTTTCAACGCCGCCATCATAAGCGGTTTTCGGGTACAGAAAAAGTCCACCGTAGTTCTATCAAAACTACGGTGGACTTATGGTACGAGTGCTGATAACGGATTTAGTAAAATAAATATTTATCCGATAGCGACACGCCTATTCCTCCACACCGAATATGCTTCTGAAAATGAAATCCGCACATTCGATTTTTACGACTTCCTACGCTAAAATAGTTACAGAAAAACAAGGAGGTACGGCGAATGAAACGGAAATACTACCTTGCACTGGACACGGCAGAATGGCGGCTCATCATTGACAGCCTAAACAATTTGCGGAGCAAACTTATTGCTGCCGGAAAATACACCGACGCTGTTGACGAGCTGCTGATTGATTTTTCAGGTGCAAAAGTCAAAAAACTCAAAATGATTTACACAGAAAAATCGGAGGTATAGGCAATGACAGAGTACGAAAAAATGGGCGGTACATATCGTCAGGCGGGCAACTATTGCCTGCCCAATCTTGAAATTGCAGAACAAAATGAAACTTTTATCGGCGTATGGGGACGGCGGCATCGGAGGTACTTAAAGGAACATCACCGTGTGCGCTACTACAATTTGCTTACTGCCGGAACGCTGAACATTTACCTTGCTGAGGTTGAATCGCAGGCGCAATTACTGTTTGACAACATCGTAAAACAACTGTCCGAAAAAGAAAATGTCAACGAATATCTCAAAGCAAGTAACCCGATGGAATGGGTCAAACTGAGCAATAATATCCGAAACAGAGCCACAGAAATCGTCAATGCGGAAGTAATTTTTGTTTGATTGACACCGTATTATTGCCAAAAGAGAAGCGCAGTCAGTATGCAAATGCGTACCGCCTGCGCTTCTTTTTTTCGTTCAAAATTATTCTGTGTTATCGTAGCAAGCAGACTGTTTTTACTCCCATCGGTGAAAAACAGTGTGATTGACTTGTTAGGGACACCCTAAGACCCATCAGAGAGTAGCAAGATTATCATCTCAAAGCAAAAAGACATTCGACTTAATTGTTCGATTTTCAACACATTGGATTGCTTAATCTGATATTATGTGTTATAATAAATTAAACTGGTCGAATTATACTGTTTGTTGGTTAATCACACGCCAAAGGAGAATGAATAATGGCTGTCAGATACAATAATCTTTGGAAAATCCTGATCGACAGAAAGATGAAAAAGAAAGACTTGCAAGAATTAGCCGGTCTGAACCGTTATCAGATGTTAAAGTTAGCAAGAGACGAGAATGTTACCACAGAGGTAATCGGAAACATCTGCAAAGCACTTAATTGCACTCCCGATGATATTATGGAATTTTATGATGAATGAGTTTGATATGATACCTAAAAAGTAGACATAAAAAAGTAGGACACCTTGATGTATAATAAAAGAGTCAAGGAGTTGAAGGAAAATGGGAAAATACCAGTTTAGTTACGAAGAAAAGATTACCATCATTCGAGAGCATGAGGAAAACCATAAGACATTAAAAGCGATTTGTGAGGAATATGACATCAGCAAAAGCTATCTGTGTTACATCCTCCGCGACTACCGTCAAAACGGCAAAGAATCGCTGAAAAACACAAAATATTACTCAGCGGAATACAAATTAAAAGTAATTAAACGCCACTTTGAAGATGGTATATCCGTTGCTGATCTGACGAGAGAAACCGGAATCCAATACCGTATGCTCAAGCAGTGGTTTCAGGACTACCAAAAGCGAGGAGCAGAAGGACTGAGTACCCGCAAAAGAGGCAGACCGAGAAAGCCGCAGCCAAACACACCCGAAGAAAAGATACGCCAATTAGAAATGGAAAACGAGGTATTACGGGCTTTTCTGGAAGAATGCGAAAGGTGGGATGCAAAGAACTCAGGTATAAAGTGATTCATCGTTTCAGAGATCGTTTTACGGTTGAAGAACTCTGTAAGCTGCTTGAAGTATCTCGCAGCGGATATTACAAATGGTTAAAGCGAAAAGATGAACCCGACAAAGATAAAGTAATTGCAGATTTAATTGTGGAATGCCACGAAAAAGCGCACAGAACCTACGGTTACCGCCGTGTTAAGATTTGGTTGCTTCGGGAAACAGGTCTTGTGATCAACCATAAGGCAATCCTTCGTATTATGCGCAAATACAATCTGCTTGCCATACGAAAGCGCAAACGGTTTCGTCATTATGATTGTAATACCTATACCCATTACAACAACGAATTGATGAGAAACTTTAAGGCAACGAGACCGAATGAAAAGTGGGTAACGGATATTTCCTACATACAAACCAAACAGGGGTTCTTGTATCTTTCTATGATCAAGGATCTGTATGACAACAGTATTGTAGGCTACAAATATGCAACGCAGATGCCGGCAAGCTTGGTGATTGAAACGGTGCGCACGGCGGTGAAAAACGCCAAGCCCTCCGGAGGGCTTATCCTGCACAGTGACAACGGCTTTCAATACACCTCTCAAGCCTATTACAATGTTGCTAAAGCAAACGGCATTAAGCCGTCTATGTCTTCGGTGGGATGTCCTTACGACAACGCCTGTGCCGAAAACTTCTTCAGCATGCTGAAGACAGAATGTATTTACAGAGCAAAGCCGCAAACCTTTGATGAAGCCAAAGAACTTGTGGACGAATATATTTATTTCTACAACAATGAGCGAATACAGCTCAAAACAGGACAGACCCCAATGGAAGTCCGTTATGCTTATACCGCATAACAGGTGTCCGCAAAAAATGTCTACTTGACAGGGGGCATGTCAGTTTGCTGTCCGTTTTATTGTACATAGCCTGCGCTATAATATGCACGAAAGAAAGCTAAATTGTCAAAGTGAAGTTCGGATTTTTAGGGTAAAAAAAGAGAAATACCCGAAGTTCACCTTGACAAAAGGGAATGGTATATATAGATATTTCAAGATTTTCAGAGCCTGAGGAGTCCGCCACCGACGAAGTCGGCTTGACCTTGACGGGTTGGTGATGAAAATGCTACAATGCCGACTTTGAAGGCGAGAAAAGTACAGATATTTCTGAGTTTCCGTCGCCTTCGGTGAAAAAATCAAAGCATTTTCATCAGCGTTCAGTCAAGGTTGGCGGCGGATATGGTAAAATACAATCGGTTACTGTCTGCGGAAAGCAGGAAAAAATGAGTCGTTTAACATTGGCTGAAAGGATTGTGATTGAGTGCGGCATATACCAAAAATTAAAGCTAAGCGAGATTGCAAAAAAGATTGGCAAATCTCCCGAAAGTGTTTCAAGGGAAATCCGAACAAACAGAACAATTGCACCGGGAGAACATCATTTTGGAAAGGATTGTCACTTTGCAGGAGAGTGCAAAACAAAAGGACTATGCGGAAAGGATGGATGCTCAAGGCAGTGCGTAGCTTGCCGAGAATACGATTGCCGGGAACTTTGTTCAAGATACAACAATTCACCTTGCGTTGTGCTTTCAAAACCGCCGTATGTTTGTAACATCTGTGGGCGGAGAAGAAAATGCAAAGCAGACCGAGCATACTATATTGCACAGCAAGCGGACGCAATGGCAAAGCGCAGATATTCTAATTCCCGAAGCAAAATACAAACGAGAGGCACGGAGCTCGAAAAGCTTGATGAATTGGTTTCACCGCTGATTCTAAAAGGACAACCGCTTACACATATATGGTCGGAGCACGGCGAGGAACTCAGCATTTCACAAAGAACTCTTTATCGCTATATTGATCAAGGTGTTTTAAGTGTGGGAAACATTGACCTCAGACGAAAGGTTGCCTACAAGCCAAGGAGAAAGAAAAAAGAAGTGTCCGAAGGCTTTTTGAATCAAGAGTTTCGTAAAAACCGAGGCTATGACGATTATCTGAAATATATGGAAAAACACCCCGATACACCCGTTATCCAGATGGATACGGTTAAGGGTTGTCGAGAGCAAGGAAAGCGCCTTTTAACCATTCATTTCTGCAATACCAATATGATGCTGATGCTTTTAATGCGCGACGGCAAGGCTGATACGGTGGTGGAGCAGTTTGATATGCTGACGGGACTGTTAGGGCTTGAAGAATTTCGCAGAATATTTCCGGTTATTCTTACCGACAACGGCAGTGAATTCAAGCATACGAGAGAATTGGAAACTACCGAAGCCGGCAAGAAAAGGACAAAAGTGTTTTATTGCGACCCACAGGCGTCCTGGCAAAAGCCGCAGATTGAGAAGAACCACGAATTTATCCGCTATGTTCTGCCAAAGGGCAAAACGCTAAATCCGTATACGCAAGAGGATATTACACTGCTGATGAACAACATAAACAGTATTCGCCGGGATTCGCTCGGCAACAAGTCACCCTATGAGGCTACGACCGATAAAAGCATATTTCGGTTAATGGAATTGATGGGGCTGCATCGTATACCGGCAGATGAGATTAACTTAACACCTACTCTGCTGAAAAGATAACTTAAACCAATTGCAGATAGTGACCGCAACATATATCTTTAACAAGGCAGGTTGCGTTCACTTTGACAAAACGGGATTTCAATCTGTCTGCTTTGCTATGCAAAACCGGCAGTGAAATATATTAAAAAACGGCTTTTCAAAACGGTGACCGCTCTGAAAAGCCGCAAATTCACTCTTATTTGGCTTTGTGAAGTTAATGTTATATATTTACCCTTACTTCACTTTGTCATTTAAGCAATATTATGAATTCTATTTGAATACAAGGGGTCGGTCAGGGGTTGCCCTGATCAACACCGTTTTCGAGAATCGGAGTAAAAACGGTCTGCTCGCTAAAGTAACACATTTCAAAATTGAATATCGGAAAAATGCAGAGGCGCGGCCTTCGGAGTGATCCGTTGGCTGCGCCTTTTTTGCGCTTTGAAAAAATATTTTAAGTTATTTGCAAAAAACACCCTGCCAAAAAGCACTCCTTATTCAGAGTAAGTGAAGGGGATTTCTCAATAAGAAAAAGTGTTCCTCACCTCATTATTGAAAAAATCTTAAATAAGGTTGCTAAAAGCGGTTTCTCAGTGGGAATTAGTGAGGGAGAAAATATTTTTCGAACGATAGTCTAAAAACAGCCGTTCTCGCCGGCTACCTATTGAGGGATTCCCCGTGTACCTTGAAAATTGAATGACCGTCCGATTGGGATATGACTTTGCGACGATATGAGCGAGGTGACGCCGCCTGACGGGGGCAGGAACAGCAATCGGGCAGAACGGCGAAAGAAATCTAACAGAGCACTATTTTATACCAAAATCAGTCGGTTTCTCCGACGAAAGGAGTTGAAAATTCAATGAGTAAAAAATCGTATTGGTGGGAGGCGGAAACCTTCGCCTATTACCGAGTGCCGAAGGCACTGTTTACGAATCCACGATACAAAGACCTATCCGCTGATGCCGCCTTGCTTTATGGACTGCTGCTTGATCGCACCGGTCTGTCCGGCAGAAATGCGGCCAATTTTTCCGATGAAAGCGGGCGCATCTTCATCTACTACACACTGAATGAAGTTTGCACCGCCATTGACTGCGGTCACGATAAGGCAACACGGCTATTTGTGGAATTGGAAAAGCACGGCTTGCTTATTCATTGAATCTCTTTCGGAAGGGCGGACAGCGTATCTGTTGCATGGTGGCTGTCAGTATCTCCGTGGGTGTGGCTGCGGTTACGGCGATGACCGTTTGCGTTTCGGCAAAACGGAAACCGACACCTCTCGGTTTGAAGTTCGGTATGGCGGTCATGAGCCGTTCGATGCGGCGGCTGTATGGTCGTTCGGAAAATATGGCCATGATCTTTTCTCCTTGTGGTGAAATAGAAAAAGCCCTCCGGTTTTTGTGTAACCGAAGGGCGATTGATAGTATTACATATTCTGTTGTGGAGCCGCTGTCTGTTCGAAGGTCGGCGGCTCGGCTTC
>ERZ808246.430-NODE-430-length-35704-cov-3.600157_pt1 | contig 35704 bp, 34 predicted proteins | sample MGYA00521083_ERZ808246 | MGnify/ENA primary metagenome ERZ808246 (study PRJEB31516, sample SAMN03275577) | gut metagenome | biome: mammalia-associated habitat; material: feces | host: Papio cynocephalus | place: Kenya | collected 2012-07-07 ...
CGACGACCTCGGCGACGAAATGCTTGACGCGCTTTCAATCGACCTTGACGTTGCAAAAACAGCCGAGGACCAAAATACCGCCGACGTTAAAAACGTTACCGTCGATGACCCCGTAAAAGTCTATCTTAAAGAAATAGGCCGCGTTCCGCTTCTTTCTCCCGAAGAGGAAATCGAGCTTGCAATGCGCATCAACAACGACGATAAAGAGGCTAAAAAGCGCCTTTCCGAAGCTAACCTCAGGCTCGTTGTAAGTATTGCAAAAAGATATGTCGGCAGAGGGATGCAGTTCCTTGACCTTATTCAGGAGGGCAACCTCGGTCTTATTAAAGCCGTTGACAAGTTTGACTATACAAAGGGCTTTAAGTTCTCTACTTATGCAACATGGTGGATTAGACAGGCGATTACCCGCGCTATAGCAGACCAGGCAAGAACCATTCGTATACCCGTTCATATGGTTGAAACCATAAACAAAGTTAAAAAGACAAACAGCCAGCTTCTTCACAAAAACGGCAGAGACCCGACCGCAGAAGAAATTGCGGCAGAGCTTGATATGCCCGTTGAAAAGGTGCGCGAAATTCTTCGCGTGGCGCAAGAGCCCGTTTCTCTTGAAACGCCCATAGGCGAAGAGGAGGACAGCCATCTCGGCGACTTTATCCCCGACGATGACGCACAGGCACCCGTTGACGCCGCCTCCACGGCGCTCATGCGTGAGCAGCTTACCGAGGTGTTAAAAACTCTTACCCCCCGCGAAGCGCGCGTATTGAGCCTTCGCTACGGCCTTGAGGACGGCAACCCCAAAACGCTTGAAGAGGTCGGCAAAGAGTTCAACGTTACGCGTGAGCGTATACGCCAGATTGAAGCCAAGGCTTTAAGAAAGCTTCGCCACCCCTCGCGCAGTAAAAAACTCAGGGATTTTCTTGATTAATTTGCTTCCCTGTGCTGTCAATTTTATAATTATCCCAATATATAAGCTCACTGACGGTTACAAAGCTGTATCCCTCGTCGGTGAGCTTTTTTAATACCTCATAAAATGCCGACGGCGTGTTTTTTACACCGTTGTGAAACAGCATTATAGCCCCGTTTTCGGCACGTGATACAAGCCGCGCCGTCATTTCTTCGCTTGAAAGCTTTTTCCAGTCAAGAGAGTCTATGGACCACTGAATCATTTTCATATTCAGTTCTTCTGCCGCTTCAACGCTTTTGTTATCGTAATCGCCGCTCGGCGCTCTTACAAGCTTATTCTCTTTACCTATAATCGCTTTGATTTTTTCGTTGCAGGCGGTAATTTCTTCTTTTACTTCGTCTTTTGAAAGCTTTGAAAAAGCGGGATGCGTATTTGAATGATTTGCAATTTCGTTGCCTGCGTCAAAAAGCTTTTTTGCTTCTTTCGGGTTTTTATCAAGCCAGTCGCCGACTGCAAAAAATGTGCAGTGTGCATTGAATTTTTCCATAATTTCAATAAGCTCGTCGGTGTCGTCGGCGCTCCACGCGGCGTCGAACGTTATCGCGATTTTCTTTTCGTCGGTTTTAACACAGTATATCGGAAGCTTTTTAAGAGAATTTACACAGCTAACGGCAAATGCGCCACCGCCGCCGAAAAGAGTGCAAAAAACAAATACCGCAAGAATCCCGAGCGCCGCCGAGCGCTTTAAAGAGAATGTTTTATAAATTTTCATAGCGTTACCCCCTAAAAAAGACTGCCGCGCCAAAGGCAGCGGGATTTTAAAAATCCTTTTTGCATTCGGTGAGACAGTCCGTAAAACAATATATTCAATTTTAGCTTAAATCATTCCCGTTTAAAGCACGGGGCGCCATTTAACATCTTTGATTATCGCTTCGGCACACTTAATGCCGTCAACGGCGGCTGAAACAATGCCGCCCGCATAGCCTGCGCCTTCGCCCGAAGGGTAGACGCCCTGAACGCGCGTTGCCTGGAAAAATTCGTCGCGCACGATTCTTATGGGCGACGAGCTTCTTGATTCGGGCGCGGTCAGAACAGCGTCATAAAGCTTAAAGCCCGAAAGCTTTTTGTCAAAATCGTCAATAGCGCCCGCTATTGTGTCCGTAACCTTTTTCGGCAAAGCAAGGCGAATGTCCGAGGGCGCAACGCCCGTCGGGCACGACGGGTGAACGCTTTTAAAGGCGGTTGTGGGCTCGCCTTTTAAAAAGTCGCCGAGAAGCTGAGCGGGCGCTGTGTAATCACCGCCGCCGAGTTTGAAGGCTTTTCTTTCAATGTCGCGCTGTAAATACATTCCCGAGAGCGGGTGGTCCGATTGAAAAGGCGGCTCTATTCCGACAAGAAGCGCGCAGTTGGCGTTTTCTTTATCGCGGGCATATTCGCTCATTCCGTTAACTACCATTCCGCCCTCTTCCGATGAAGCGGCAACAACTGTGCCGCCTGGGCACATACAAAATGTATAAAGCCCTCTGCCGTGCGGCGGATGGCACGAAAGCTTGTAGTCGGCCGCGGGAAGAAGCGGGGAGTTCCAGAGCTTGCCGTATTGAGCCTTGTTTATGTGCTCTTGGGTATGCTCAATTCTTGTGCCTACAGAAAACGGCTTTTGAGTTATTTCAAATCCGCTTTTATAAAGCATTTCAAACGTGTCGCGCGACGAGTGACCGATTGAAAGTATAAGAGCATCCGCTTCAATGTCAAACGTTTTGCCGTCTTTTTTAGTTACAGTAACGCCGTGCAAAGCGCCGTTTACTATAATAAGCCCCGAAAGCTTTGTGCAAAAGTGAACTTCGCCGCCGAGACGTATTATTTCTTCTCTTAAATTTTTAACAACGGTTTTAAGCTTGTCCGTTCCTATGTGGGGCGTTGCCGAATAAAGTATTTCGCCGGGTGCGCCGAATTTTGCAAACTGAATAAAAACCTCGCGGCAGCGGGGGTCTTTAATGCCGGTAGTCAGCTTTCCGTCTGAAAATGTGCCTGCGCCGCCCTCGCCGAACTGTACGTTGGATTCGGTGTCGAGCTTGCGTTCTTTCCAAAATTCGCCGACTTTGCGCGTTCTTTCGTCAACATCGTCGCCGCGCTCCAGAACTATCGGTTTAAGCCCCGCTTTTGCAAGCGTAAGCGCCGCAAACATACCCGCAGGTCCGAAGCCCGCAACAACAGGTCTTAAAAGCGATTTTCGTTCGTTTTCGGGGAGAACGTATTCGTATTTCTCGGTAACAAACGCCTTTTGGGGCAAAAAGCGCGAAACAATTTTTTCTTCGTTTAAATCCGTTTCGATATTTGCGGAATACACAAGAAAAATGTTATCTTTTTTGCGCGAGTCGATAGAACGGCGCGCAAGCGAAAAATCCTTAATATCATCTGTTTTTATATTTAAAAGCTTAGTCGCCGCTTCTTTTACTTCATCGTCGGAAGAGCCGAGCGGCATTTTGATTTCGTTAAGACGTATCATTTTTTCTGTCCTTTTTCAATTGAATATTGCGCGGCGTTTTTTCCCGCAAGCCTGCCGCTTGCAAAGGCAAAGTGCAGGTTATAACCGCCGCAGTCGCCGTTTACGTCAAGAATTTCACCGCAGAAAAAGAGCCCGGACGCTTTGCGCGACATAAGATTATCATTAATTTCGCTTGAAGAAACGCCGCCCCTTGCCGTTTGCGCTTCGGAAAAATCACGGGTGCCGCCGACTTTAAAGTCAAAGGCTTTTAAAACCGCTGCAACACGCGCTAAAGCCTTGTCGCTTAAAGAGCCTACGGCAGGCTCCGGCGAAGAAAAACACCTGTTTGTGACGGCATAAGACGCCTTTTGCGGAATTAACCCGGAAAGCACGCATTCGAGCGTCTTTTTTGGGTATTTAAAGCGCTGTTCTTTTAAAAACAAAACAACCTTTTGGGCGCTTTCTTCGGGGTACATATCAACAAAAAGCGTTTGATTGGGCTTTGCAAGATATGAAATGTCAAACACAGGTATGCCCGAAACCGAGTTGTTCGTAAACTGAATTTCGCCGACTTCTTTTTTCAAAAGCTTTTTTTCATCATAAAGAGATACAGCGCCGAAAAGCCTTGTTCCCGAAAGCGTTTTAAGGGATTTGTCGGTGCTCACAATCGCCGTCAGCGCGGAGGAAAGCGGCGTGAACGAGTGCGAGAAGCTCTCAATCAATGGGAAAAGAGAGCCGTCTGTGCCTTGCTTTTCGGCGGCTTTTGAGCCGCAGGCGATTATAAGCGAATCAAAGTACTCGTTACAAAGAATAAAGCCGCTGTTTGCTTTTTTAGGATTGAGGTTTTCGGCGTTAAAATCGCATTTTATCTCAATTTTGTGACAACCTGCTTCAAACAAAAGCGCGTCGCGAACAGATGAAGCCTGCATTGAACGCGGATAAATTCTGCCGTCTTCACAAACGGATTTGATGCCGAGAGCATTGAAGTATTCTTCAATATCCGAAAATTCGCTGTTTAAAACTGATTCGGCAAGGCGTTTTGAACCGTGGAAATTTGAAATTTCAAGCTTTTTGTTTGAAAAGTTACAGCGGCCGTTGCCCGTTGCAAGAAGCTTTTTTAAGGGCTTTCCCATATGCTCAAACACAACGATTTCATACGGTGCGCCGCTTGATTCAAAATAACACGCGCCCGACAGCGCGGCGCATATTCCCGAAGCGCCCCCGCCGAGTATTGCGATTTTAAAAGGCTTCAAAAAATAAACCTCCCGATTCTGTAGCATATTGCCGAAATTATGTAGGAAAGCAGACACTGCACAGCAACTGTTTTAACAAACAGCTTTGTGTCGTTAAGCTCTTTTTTCATAGTTAAAAGCGCCGCAAAGCACGGCGGAAACAGCAATGAAAAAACGCACGCCGAAAGCGCCGACGGCTTTGTAAAGGCACTGCTTATGTCGCCATTATACAACACTTCGAGTGAAGATACAATACTTTCTCGCGCTATAAGCCCCGAAAAAAGCGAAACGCACTGTCTTTTGTCGGTCATTCCGATGGGCCTGAATAAGAAAAGAAGCTTTTCTCCCAAAAGGGCGGCTATCGCTTCGTTGGGGTCTTCGGTATATTTAAAGCGCGGCGTAAAGGACGAAAGAAACCATATAACAAGACTTCCGATTATAAGAACAGTTCCCGCTTTTATTAAAAAATCCTCTATTCGCGAAAGCACCGAATATTTTATGCTTTTTAGCGAGGGTACACGGTATTCGGGCAATTCCAGCAAAAATCCGCCGTATTCTTTTTCGTATTTTCTTTTTGTAAAAAACATATAAAGAAGCCCAACGGCGGCGCCGAGAGTGTAAAGAAAAACAGTAAAAAGCACGCTTCCGCTAAAAAATCTGTCGGCAGCAATAAGATAAAACGGAAGCTTTGCACTGCACGACATAAACGGTATTAACATAATTGTCCTGTTTCGGTCGCTTTTGTTTTCAAGAACCCTTGCAGAAGCGATTGCGGGCACCGAGCACCCGAAGCCCATCATCATACAAAAAAAGCATTTGCCTTGAAGCCCGACTTTTCTGAAACCCTTGTCGCATATATAAGCGCTTCTTGAAAGATAGCCGCTGTCTTCAAAAACGCAAAGAAGAAATGAAAGCACGGCTGTTTGAGGCAAAAACGAAATGACTGAGCCTAAACCCCTTAAAATTCCGTCGCAAACGAGCGAAATTGTTTCGGGGCGTATTTTCGCAGAGGTCATAAGTAAGCTTGTGTGAGAATAAAGCGTTTTGTTAAAAAATACGTCAAGCGCATTTGAAAGAACGCCCGCAAGCCCCGAAAACGTTGCCGTGAATATAAGTGCCGTGAATACGGCAAGAAGGGGAAAGGCGGCATATTTATTTGTAAAGATTTTGTCGGGCGAAAACGCTTTTTTGCTCTTTTTTATTTCGGGAAACGCCGTGCTTAAAGCCTTTTTTATGGCGTCGGGCTCAGGCTTGAAAGCGGCGCTTTTTGCATTAAAAGCCGCTTTTATAAGCTCTTTAAGCCCTGTGTTTTTTGCGGCGCTAATACTTACAAATTCTATGCCGTATATTTTTTTTAGTGCGGCGGTGTCTGCCGTTCCGCCCGATTTTTTCAGTTCATCCGAAAAATTAAGCGCCGCAACCGTGGGCTTTTTAAGCTTCAAACATTCCTCCAAAAGCTTTAAAGAACGCTCGGGGTTAGGCGTATCAATAACGCAGATTAAAACGTCATAATTTTTATTTTTTAAAACGTCCGCCGCAACCTTTTCTTCGTTTGAAAAAGCTTCTGTTGAGTATATCCCGGGCAGGTCTGTAATTTTACACGGCGTTTTTAGAAGCTTGCATATTCCGCTTTTTCCCTCGACTGTTACGCCGAGTCTGTTGCCCGTAACGGCGTGGCTTTTTGTAAGCGCATTATAAAGAGTTGTTTTGCCGCAGTTCGGGTTGCCCGTAAGAACAATATTTTTCATAAAATCCATATCTCCCGCGCGTTTTTTACATTTATATGTAAAAACAGTTTACAAAATTGCAGTTATTTGATATAATATCTTAATAAAAATCGGGGAGTTGTTTTTGTGAGGCCGAATATTATCTTTTATTTTTCCGACCAGCAGCGCTTTGATACGTTGAACAGTGAACTTATGCCGAATGTTTGGGCGCTCGGCGAAGAGGGCGTAAGATTTACAGAGTCCTTTACATGTCAGCCTGTTTGCGGTCCTGCAAGGGGCTGCCTTCAAACGGGTGAATATGCAACGGGCTGCGGTTGCTTTTGGAACGGAATACCGCTCCCGAAAGACAAAAAGCCTTTGGCGGAGTATTTTAACGAAAACGGCTATGACACCGCATATATCGGCAAATGGCATCTCGCTTCCGACAGATACCCTAAAATCGGCTTTCATTGCGAAACGGGTCCTGTGCCCGAAGAAAAGCGCGGCGGCTATAAGTATTGGCGTGCCGCAGATGTGCTCGAATTTACTTCGCACGGCTACGACGGCTATGTTTTTGACAACGACAATAACAAAATTGAATTTAAGGGCTACAGAGCAGATTGCATAAACGATTTTGCAATCGAATACATAAACAACCGCAATAAAGACAAGCCGTTTTTTATGTTTGTTTCTCAGCTTGAACCGCACCATCAGAATGACCACGGTCACTTTGAAGGTCCGAAAGAGTCTGTTGAAAAATATAAGGACTATCCGATACCCGGCGACCTTTCGGCTTTTTCTGGCAACTATAAAGAAGAATATCCCGATTACCTTGCCGCAATAAACCGAATCGACGAAAATGTCGGCAGGCTTATTGAATGTTTAAAGCAAAACGGCGAATATGACAATACCGTGATTATTTATACAAGCGACCACGGCTGTCACTTCAAAACGCGAAATCTCGAATACAAGCGCAGTCCGCACGATTCGTGCACGCACACGCCGCTTGTAATAGGCGGCGGGGCGTTTCGGCGCGGCGCGGTTTATGACGGGCTTGTAAGCCTTATAGATTTGCCGCCGACGCTTCTTGATATTGCAAATATTCCCATCCCCGAAAACTACAAGGGCGTTTCGATTCTCTCGCAGCTTGACGGGGAAAAGCGCGACTGCGTGTTTATGCAAATAAGCGAATCGCAGGTCGGCAGAGCCGTCAGAACGGACAAATATCTTTATTCGGTACGCTCTTTGGGTCAGGGTTATATTTGCCACAGCGCACGCGTTTATTATGAGGATTATTTATACGACCTGAAAAATGACCCCGACCAAAAGAATAACCTTGTCAAAGACGAAAGATATGCCGCGGTAAGGGCAAAACTCAAAACAAAATTAATTGCCGAAATGGTTTCGGCAGGTGAAAAAATACCCGAAATACGCCCTGCAAGATTTATAAGGAGAAAGTAGGTAAGTTTTGGAACAGAAAAAATATTTAAAACCGCGTGAAACAATTTCGTTTGCAACTGCGGGCTTCGGCAGAAGTATGATGTACACGCTTATGTCAACGTTTGCGCTTATATTTTATACAGATATGGGCATTGACGCCGTGCATGCAAGCGCCATAATACTTGCCGCAAGGATTTTTGACGCGCTTAACGACCCCGTTATGGGCATAATTGTTGACAAAACAAAAACCAAATACGGAAAAATGCGACCCTATTTAAAATGGGCGCCAATTCCGATTGCAATTTCCACAACGCTTTTGTTTTATTGCCCCGCAACCGAAAACTATTCTTTAAAGGTGCTTTATGCCGCCGCAACATACATTCTTTGGGGAATGTGCTTTACCGTGCAGGATGTGCCTTTTTGGGGGCTTTCGAGCGCCGTTACGCCGCTTGAGAGCGAACGCACAAAGTTTATGTCCACGGCGCGCATATGCTGCACATTGGGCGGCATTTTGCCCACTGTTATAATCCCTGTGCTTAAAAGCTCTTTCGGGCTTCGTATGGGCTATTTTTGGGGCGGTCTTATCTTCGGCGTTGTCGGCTCGGCGCTTTCGTCGCTTGCATTTTTCGGCACTGTTGAGCGTGTTGAACCCGAAAAGGAAAACGCCGGTGTAAAAGAGCTTTTCACATCGCTTATAAAAAACAAACTGCTTCTTCTTGTAATTGCCGCTTCGCTTCTCGGTTCAACCATGGTAATGGCGCAAACGGCAGGCTCTTATCTTTCGATATACCTCATAAAAGATACGGGAATTATTCCGCAGAATATAATGCTCACCGTGCTTACCGTCGCCATCGGCGTTGGTATGCTTCCCGCAATGGTGCTTTTGCCCGTTTTGAGAAAAAGATTTTCTCTTAAACAGATTTATATCGGCAGTGCATTTCTCGGCGCGATTGTTACGGCGGCGCTGTGGTTTGTCGGCTATTCAAACGTGTGGCTTCTTCTTTTCTTCCTTGTTCTTTACGGGCTTCCGCTCGGCGTATTCAACGTTATTACATATGCGCTTGTCGCGGACGCTGTTGACTATAACGAATGGAAAACAGGCAAAAGAACGGAAGGCGTTTGTTTTGCCGCTCAAACGCTTATAAGTAAGGCTAACGCGGGTATTTCAACTTTTGTAGTCGGCGTTACGCTTAAACTTATTGATTTTAAATCCCCGATTGAAGAAGAAATAGGCGGAAAGCTTGTTACGACCTATTTTTACGACCAGGGCGCGGCAGTCAATAACGGATTGTTTGCAATGCTTACAATAATTCCGTGCATCGGCTTTTTACTTGCCGCAATCCCGATGTTTTTTAATACGTATACGGGAAAAAAGAAAGAAAAAATTCAAGCGGAGCTCGCTCTCAGCCGAGCAAAAAGAGACGACGCTTGCAGTTCGGAGGTAAATATATGAAACGTGTTGAAATTGCCGACCTTTACAAATCCTCGGCAGATTATGCCGACAAACAAATTACCGTTTGCGGCTGGGTAAGAACGGCGAGAGCCTCAAAAGCCATCGGTTTTCTTGAAATAAACGACGGCGGCTGCTTTAAAGGGCTTCAGGTTGTTTTTGAGGACGCAAAGCTTTCAAATTTTAAAGAGATATGCAAAATCAATGTCGGCGCTTCGGTAATTGTCAAGGGCACATTGCTTTTAACTCCCGATGCCGCTCAGCCTTTTGAAATTAATGCTGACGAAATAACAATAGAGGGCGAGTCCACACCCGATTACCCGCTTCAGAAAAAACGCCACACGCTTGAATATCTTCGCACCGTCGGCCATTTGCGCCCGCGTGCAAACACATATTCGGCGGCTTTCAGAGTGCGCTCTGTCGCGGCATTTGCAATTCACAAATTTTTCCAGGAGCGCGGCTTCCTTTATGCTCACACACCGCTCATTTCCTGCAGTGACTGCGAGGGCGCGGGCGAGATGTTCAGAGTAACGTCGTTTGACCTTGAAAATATCCCGAAGAATGAAGACGGTTCTGTCGATTATAAGCAGGATTTCTTCGGAAAACCCGCATTTCTTACGGTTTCGGGTCAGCTTGAAGGCGAAATAATGGCGCAGTCCTTCGGCAAAATCTATACCTTCGGTCCGACTTTCAGGGCAGAGCGCTCTTATACACAGCGCCACGCCGCAGAGTTTTGGATGATTGAGCCTGAAATTGCCTTTGCCGACCTTGCGGACGATATGGACCTTGCGGAGGATATGATAAAATACGTTATCCGCTACGTCCTCGAAAACTGCAAGCAGGAGCTTGAATTCTGCAACAAATTTATAGATAACGGACTTTTGGAGCGCCTTAACGCAGTTGCTTCTTCGGATTTTGCAAGAGTAAGCTATACTGACGCGGTTAAAGAGCTTGAAAAGAACAACGACAACTTTGAGTTTAAAGCCTATTGGGGCTGTGACCTTCAGACCGAGCACGAAAGATATTTAACCGAAACCGTGTTTAAAAAGCCTGTTTTTGTTACCGATTATCCTAAGGAGATTAAGGCTTTCTATATGCGCCTTAACGACGACGGCAAAACAGTTGCCGCGGCTGACCTTCTTGTTATGGGCATCGGCGAAATTATAGGCGGCAGTCAGCGTGAAGAGCGCCTCGACGTTCTTCTTGACAGAATACACGAGCTCGGCCTTAAAGAAGAGGATTATTGGTGGTATCTTGAGCTTCGCAAATATGGCGGAACGCACCACGCGGGCTTCGGTCTCGGCTTTGAGCGCCTTATTATGTATCTTACGGGCATAGCGAACATTCGCGACGTTCTTCCTTTCCCGAGAACAACCGGCATTGCAGAGTTCTAATTATTGTATTCCATTACCAAAGGCGGTTTTATTATGAAAAAAAGTTATCTCGAAATGTCAAAAGACGAGTTGCTCAATGAGTATTCTTCGGTCAAAAAAGACTATGATGCTCTTAAAGCTCAGGGTATATCAATAGATATGTCGCGCGGCAAGCCCGCGTCTGACCAGCTTGACCTTTCAAACGGTATGCTTACCGTTCTTGACGACGGGGACTTTAAATGCGAAGCAGGCGTTGACGTAAGAAACTACGGCGTTTTAAGCGGAATTCCCGAGTGCAAAAGAATGTTTGCGGAGCTTCTTTCGGTTAAGCCCGAAAACGTTATTGTCGGCGGCAACTCAAGTCTTACGATGATGTATGACTATGTTTCGCAGTGTATGTATAACGGTGCGGGATTTACCCCGTGGGCAAACGGCGGCAAGGTTAAATTTCTTTGCCCTGTTCCCGGATATGACCGTCATTTTGCAATATGCGAGTATTTCGGAATCGAAATGATTAACATCCCCATGCACGACGACGGCCCCGATGTTGATATGATTGAAGAATATGTCAAGGACCCGCGCGTTAAAGGTATGTTCTGCGTTCCGAAATATTCAAATCCGCAGGGCATCACTTTCTCTGACGAGGTTGTCAAAAGAATTGCGAACCTTAACACGGCGGCTGACGATTTCAGAATAATCTGGGATAACGCCTATTGCGTTCACGAGCTTACGGACAACGGCGACGAGCTTCTTAACATTTTTGACGTTTTGCCCGAAAGAAATAAAAATATGGTTATAGAGGTTGCCTCGACTTCTAAAATTTCTTATCCCGGCGCGGGCGTTGCGTGCCTTGTTTCTTCCGTGGAAAATGTTGACGCCATTCTTAAAAGGCTTACAATTCAGTCAATAAGCTATGACAAAGTGAATATGTTAAGACATTACAGATTCTTTAAAAACGCCGACGGCATAAAAGCGCAGATGAAGCGCCACGCGGCAATTTTAAAGCCTAAATTCGACGCCGTAACCGACAATCTTGAAAAAGACCTCGGCGGTCTCGGCATTGCAAAATGGCTTAAACCTAAGGGCGGCTATTTTATAAGCCTTGACGTCACCGCGGGCAGCGCATCAAGAGTCGGCGTACTTTGCAAAGAGGCGGGCGTAACCCTTACAAAGGTCGGCGCAACTTACCCCTATGGCAAAGACCCGACGGACAGCAACATAAGAATAGCCCCGTCGTTCCCCACGCCCGACGTTCTTGCAAAGGCGGTTGAGGTTCTTACGGCTTCGGTTAAGCTTGCATGCCTTGAAGAACTTATAAAGTAAGGAGTTTTTATGCTTAGAATCGGTCACGGCTATGATGTTCACGCATTTGCCGAAAACAGAAAATGCATAATAGGCGGTGTTCATATTCCGTGTGAAAAGGGGCTTTTGGGCCATTCCGACGCCGATGTGCTTCTTCACGCAATTTCAGACAGCCTTCTCGGAGCGGCGGCTCTCGGCGACATCGGAAAGCACTTTCCCGATACAGACCCCATATACGAGGGCGCAGACAGCATTTTGCTTTTAAAGCTTGTCAATTCTTTGCTTATAAAGCACGGCTACAGGGTTGTAAACATTGACAGCACTGTTATAGCTCAGGTCCCTAAACTTGCGCCTTATATTGACGAAATGCGAAAAAATATCGCCGACGCGCTTTCTATTGATGTTGATTTTGTGAGCGTAAAAGCCACAACCGAAGAAAAGCTCGGCTTTACGGGCAGAAAAGAGGGCATTTCGGCTCACGCGGTTTGCCTTATTGAAAAATAACATATTTTATTACCCTTGCATATTATGTACCAAACTTAATACGGAAGGGTATTTTTATGGTTAAAAAAGGCTTAAAGGTAGGCTCTGTGACTCTTGCCGTAAAGGGGAAGGAGCTGCTTATAAAAAACGGTTTTAAAGCGTATATTACCCGCAATCTTCACCCCGAAAAAGGTGAAGGCTGCGGGTATGTGATTTATATAGCGAATTATGATATTCGGTGCAGTGAAATTTTAAGAAACAACGGCATAAAAATATACGGAACAGTGGAGGGTGATTAATGTGATTTATCTTGACAATGCCGCAACGAGCTATCCAAAGCCGTTTGAGGTTATAGGCGCTGTTAACCGTGCATTTTCGATATACGGCGCAAACCCCGGGCGAAGCGGGCACGACCTGTCGGTAACGTCGGCTATGTGCGTTTATTCTGCGCGTGAAGAGCTGAATGAGCTTTTCGGCGGCTTCGGAAGCGAATTTGTAAGCTTTACAAAAAACTGCACGGAAGCGCTCAATATTGCGATAAAAGGCGTAATTAAAAAGGGCGGCACAATTCTTGTCTCTTCATTGGAGCACAACTCGGTTGCGCGCCCCGTATATACGCTTTCGCAAAACGGCATTGCAAATATGCGGATTTTTGATGTCGGCGAAAATGCAAAAGAAACCGTAAATAATTTTAAAGAGGCTCTATCCCTATATAAGCCCGAGCTTTGCGTGGTTACTGCCGTTTCAAACGTATTCGGCAATATATTGCCTCTTTCGCTTCTCTCGCGTGAAGCGCACAAGGCGGGTGCGCTGTTTTTTGTCGACGGCGCGCAGGGCGCGGGCGTTATAGAGCTAAATATGAAAAAGCAGGGTATAGACTGCCTTTGCGTGCCGGGGCATAAGGGACTTTTAGGCCCCATGGGCACAGGTGCGCTTCTTCATAACGGCTGCATAGAAAACACGGTTCTCGAAGGCGGTACGGGCACTTCGTCATTTGAGCTGTCACAACCGAAAATTTTCCCCGAAATGCTTGAAGCGGGCACTGTAAACGTCCCCGGAATAGCAGGGCTTCGCGTCGGCGTAAAAATAGTTTCCGCCTACGGCGTGAAAAATATTTTTGAAGAAGAAAGCGAGCTTGTAAAGCAGTTGTACGACGGCTTGAAAAATATTGACGGCGTTATTCTTTACGGCGATTATACGCCCGAAAATTTCGCTCCGCTGCTTTCGTTCAATATAAAAAATATGCACAGCGAAACGGTTTCTTCTGAGCTTAATAAAAACTCAATCGCGGTGCGCGGCGGCTTTCACTGTGCGCCTTTGGCACACAATGCCATGGGGACTTCGGCTTTCGGTGCGGTGCGCGTCAGTCCTTCGCGTTTCACGTCGAAAAAAGATATAAATATTCTGTTAAATGTAGTTAATAAGATTTGCAATCCCTGAACTTGTATGTTATAATTAATAATAATTATATACATTTTACCGTGAATCGGGATTTTATAAAATTAACTATTGTTGAAAGCGGTGACAAAGATGAGCGCAATACTGAATTATCTTGAAAAAATGGGCGAAGCTCTTGTCAGCTTCAACTGGCTTTCGGACCTTCTTGACGTTTTGCTCGTTACTTTTGTTATATACGAAGCTATAAAGCTTTTGCGCGGCTCGCGTTCTTTTCAGGTTATTAAGGGAATAGTCCTTCTTATTATTCTTTATGTTATAGTTAAACTTTTCAATATGGAAGCGAGCGAATTTTTGCTTACAAAGCTTTTTGAAAACGCGCTTCTTATACTTGTTGTTCTTTTTGCGCCCGAGCTTCGCAAAATTCTTGAAAAATTCGGCCGCAGGTCAATTTCAAACATTTCGTTTCTCAATTTCAAAAGCGACACAGAACTTGAAAAAGACGTTACGAATATGATTAACGATTTTTGCAAAGCCGCTTCGGATTTGAGTGAAACAAAAACGGGCGCGCTTGTCGTTTTCGAGCGTGAAGCGCCGCTTCAGGATATTATTAATTCGGGAACGGTGCTTGACGCCTGCTCTTCTTCGGAGCTTTTCAACGGTCTGTTTTTTAAAAACTCCGCACTGCACGACGGCGCGGTGGTTGTACGCGCCGGCAGAATTTATGCCGCAGGCTGTATTTTACCGCTTACGCAAAATCAAATCAGCTCCGACCTCGGCACGCGCCACAGAGCGGCAATCGGTATGAGCGAAAACAGCGACGCCGTTGTTGCCGTCGTCTCGGAAGAGACGGGTGCTATTTCGGTAGCTATGGGCGGCAAGCTCAAACACGGCATACAAACGGGCGAGTTAAGAGATATTTTGCTTTCGTCTCTTGTTAAAAAGAGCGGCGACGAGCAAAAGAAAAAATTCCGTCTTCCGCATTTCGGAAAAAAGAAAGCCGAAGGTGAAAAAGATGACAAATAAAAAAGGAAAAATCGAAACTCTTTTTTACAACGATAAAATTGTTCTTGCTATTTCTTTTGTAATAGCGCTTTTAATATGGCTTTTAGTTGTTATAAACTACAGCCCCGAAACAACAAGAACAATTCAGGGCGTTAAAGTTAATATAGACACCACGGTTCCGTCGCAGTTCGGGCTTGAGGTGTTCGGCGAAAAGGATTTTACCGTCGATGTTACCGTTAAAGGCAAAAAATATATTATTTCTCCCGCATCGCTTTCGGCAGACGATATAATTGTTACGGCACAGACGGCAAACGTCGATTCCGCAGGTAAAAGAACGCTGCAGTTAAAGGCTGAATCCGCTTCAGGTGCGACAAATTACTCAATTTCGCTCAATTCGCAAAAAACCATAGAAGTGTTTTTTGATACCGAAAGCACCGTTCAGATGGTGGTTGAACCCGAAATTATAAACGACGGTTTCCCCATTGTAAAAGACGGCTTTACGACAGGCGAAATAAAGCTTTCCGAGGGCAGTGTTACTGTCACAGGCCCCAGTACCGAGGTCAGCAAGGTAAAAAAGGTTGTCGCAAGGCTTGCGCTTGAAGATTCGCTTACGTCAAACAAATCGGCAGACGCCGAGCTTGTTCCGCTCGATTCTAAGGGCAACGATTCTTTCAGCTATCTCACAATGAATATAAGCAAGGTTGTTCTTACGATACCCGTGCTTCAGCTTAAAACGGTCGATACCTCGGTAACGTTTAAAAACGCTCCCGACGACCTTGTTTTAACGCCGCTTAAATATACAGTTTCGCCCGCGCGCGAGGAATTTAAAATATCTGTCGATGAATATGACAAAACCACTTCTTATTCCATAGGCACGATAGATTTCAAAACAATTTCGCCCGCAAACCACGTCTTTACCTTCTCTGCCGATAATTCGTCCCTTTCGGACAACAGTAAGACCGAAAAATTTGTGGTGGATGTTGATGTTTCGGCGCTCTCGCAGGAGTACTTTACATTGCCTGCCGAAAATATCAAAATCAACAATTCTTCTTCTGTCAAATATGTTGTCTCGGGTCTCGATAAATCCGTTTCGGTTATCGGTACGGCTAAAAACCTTGAAAATATAACCGTTGACGACATTCAGGCGGAGGTTGACCTTTCAGAGCTTGAAATGCGCCCGGGTCAGACGGTAAGCGTGCCCGTGGCTGTTTCCGTCAAAAGTAAAAACTGCTGGATTTACGGCAGTTATACGGTCGAAGTTACACTTTGATTCAGTCTAAGAGAGCCTAACCGATTTTAAAGGAGGTGTTCAGCTTGAAAAAAGTTATTAAACGGTTTTTTCTCGTCACAGCCGCAGCATTGTGTTTAATATTTGTTTCGGGCTGTTCCCTCAATTTCTTTTCTGTGGAAAGTCTGCTTGCTCCGCCGGCGCTTTCGGGCGATAACGGCGAGGTTCAGGAAGCGTTTAACCGCCTTACCGCAAGCAAAACCGTCCAGCTCAGAACGCCGTCGCGCGGGACTTATAAATCCTCGTTCGTTTTATACGATATTGACGGCGACTCTGAAAACGAAGCCGTGGTGTTTTATACCGACACTTCAATAGACTCTTCTGCGCGTATAGCATTTCTTGACTGCGTTAACGGCACTTGGGTAATCGCTTCGGACATCAAGGGTGCGGGCAGCGGCGTTTATTCGATAGACTTTGCCGATTTTAACGGCGACGGAAAATTTGAAGTTGTTGTCGCTTGGTCGACTTTTGAAAACAAAACGTCAAGAACAGTTACCGTTTACACGCTCTCTGTCGGCGAAACGGGCACGGTGGGGCTTAAAACGGTTCTTAACGAGTATTACACCGCGTGCCACATTGCCGATTTTAACAACGACGACAAAGATGACTTTATTGTTGTTTACGCCGACGATTCCGGCGATACGCCGAAAACATATTTCAGAGTGTTCGGCGTTGACGGCGCCGATAATATTGTAAAATATGCCGAAACTATGCTTGACGGTGCCGTTTCTTCCGTTTCTGCGATAAAATCCGACACGGGTGTTGATTCGGAGGGCAAATTTACAAGAGTATTTGTTGATTGCGTTAAAAATGAAACCTCTATTTTCACCGAGGCGATTTGCTGGGATAAAAAAACATTGAAACCGAAGCGTATTTTCTCAGCTCCTGCGGTGCAGACGCTTCGCTCGTCAAAAATACCTACTTCTGACTTGGACGGCGACGAGCGTCTTGAAGTACCCGCTGCTGTTTCTCTTGACTCTGAAAAGCAAGAGCTTGAAGTGAAAGTCACAAACACCGTTTATACCGTTACGGGCATCAGGTGGCTCAATGCCGCTGGCGACAACAGCGAAAGCGACATTTTTTCTGTATATAACCCCATTCATTCTTATCTTTTTAAAATGCCGTGGGGCGACAAGGTAACGGTAAGATACGATATTTTCAAAAACTCCCTCGTATTTTACAGATGGGACGCAAAAAAGAAAAGCGTGTCGGACGAGCTTTTCAGAATAACCTGTGCCGCCGAGGGCGACAGCGCCGTGGCAGAGGGTATGACAGAATTTTATTCCGATGCTTCGTATAAATATTATTATTCTATTACTGAAAAGGGGACTGCTTTCGGCATAACCGAAGATACGGTCACATCATCTTTTATTAAGCTTTAGGAGGCTTTGTGAATTATGAAACGAGTGCTTATTGCAGAAGATGAAAGCGCTATAAGAGAGATTATCGCAATAACGTTAAAACGCGCGGGATATGAGGTAACAGAAGCCTGCGACGGCGAAGAAGCTCTTTCTTTGTATAACGAAAAGGGCGGCGATATTGACGTCGTTCTGCTTGATATTATGATGCCGAAGGTGGACGGACTTGAAGTTTGCAAACGTCTGCGCGCTGTAAGCGGCAATGTCGGCATAATTATGCTCACGGCAAAAACGCAGGAGATGGATAAGGTTTCGGGTCTTTTAATGGGCGCCGACGATTACATAACAAAGCCGTTTTCGCCGTCGGAGCTTATGGCTCGTGTTGACAGCGTTTACAGGCGCGTTGCCATGACGGGCGGCGCTGAAAAGGCAAGCTCAAAAAGCGATATAATATCTATCCCTCCGTTTGAGCTTAACATAAGAAACCGCGCCCTTTTTAAAAACGGCGAGCAGATAGAGCTTACACAGGTTGAGTTTCAGATTATTGAGTTCTTTTTTGTCAACGCGGGAAAGGCTTTAAGCCGCAACGACATCTTAAAACACGTGTGGGGCGAGTCTTATTTCGGCGACGAAAAGGTTGTTGACGTCAATATAAGGCGGCTTCGCATGAAGATTGAAGACGAGCCTTCACTCCCGAAACACCTTGTTACGGTTTGGGGAATGGGCTATAAGTGGAACTGACGGCATAAAAAATTTTTGAAAGGACAAGGCTTATGCGTATTAAGGGTATTACGCTCAGATGGGCGAAAAATACACTGCTTGTTACCGCGGTAATACTGCTTATTATGTGCGTCATAAGCGTTGCGTCCGTCGTCGGGTATTACAGAAACTATGTCACAACACTGCTTTCCGGCTACGCAAACGAGAATGTAACAAACTTTTTTGCGCCGTATCTTGACTCAAACGACGATACGTTTGAACAAAAGGCAATCGAATTTATTGAGGATTTTAATGCCAAAAGCAAAATAGAGGTTCAGGTTATAAGCAAAAGCGGCAAAATATGGTCTTCATCGGGCTTTACGGTAGACAGCAAAAACGTCAAAACCGAAGATGTCAATGAAGCGTTTGAGGGCAAAACGGGTGTTTCAAAATGGAGCGGCTTTAACGAGAACGGCGAGCACATAATGAGCGTCGCAATGGTTTTTCCCACTAAGACCGACACTTTCAGGGGCGGCGTGCGCTTTATCACTTCGCTTAAAGCTATTGATTCACAGGTTGTCAGCTTCATTTTTCTTATTCTTTTGGTGTTTCTTATTGCAATGGCGCTTGTAACGCTTTCGGGTATGTTTTTTGTTCAAACAATTGTTGCACCCGTAAGGCAAATTAATAACACCGCGCGTGAATTTGCCGACGGCAATTATGACGCAAGGGTAGAGGATATAGGCAATGACGACGAAATCACAGAGCTTGCCGACTCCGTAAACCAAATGCTTTCGCAGGTTGCCGCCACCGATAAAATGAAAAACGACTTTATTTCAACCGTCTCGCACGAATTAAGAACGCCGCTTACGGCAATTAAGGGCTGGGGCGAAATGCTTAAAGAGCTTGACGGCGAAGATAGGGAGCTTTCGCGGCGCGGGACGGAGGTAATAATTAACGAGTCCGACAGACTTTCAAGACTCGTTGAAGAGCTTCTTGACTTTTCGCGAATGCAAAACGGCAATTTTTCTTTGCGGCTTGAAAAGATAGATGTTCTTGCCGAGCTTGACGAAGCGATTTTTGTTTTTAAAGAGCGTTCAAAGCGCGACGGAATAGAGCTTTCTTATTCCGTTCCCGATATACCCGCTCCGATGACTGCCGACCCCAACCGAATTAAACAGGTCTTTGTCAATATTCTTGACAATGCGTTCAAGTATACCGAGCGCGGCGGCAGGGTATATGTTGAAGCGTTTTGCTCCGACGGCACTTTAAGAATTAATTTTATTGATAACGGCTGCGGAATATCAAAAGAAGATTTGCCGAATGTAAAGAAAAAGTTTTACAAAGCAAATATTCAGGTTCGCGGCTCGGGAATAGGTCTTGCGGTTGTAGATGAAATAATTAAACTGCACAACGGCGTGTTCGAGATTGAAAGCGAAGAGGGCGTCGGCACAAAGGTTACGGTTATTTTGCCCGTTGAAAAGGTGGCAATCGAAGAGCCTCAGCCTATAGCAAATGTTACAGAAGAAACGGCGGTAATTAAAGATGAGCAATGAAACTAAAAATACAAACTATCACAAAACTTCGGTCGGCGGTCAGGCGCTTATCGAGGGTATTATGATGCAAGGCCCCCGCGGCGCGGCAATGGCTGTGCGCTTGCCTGACAAATCAATTGACGTCGAGCACCTTGAATGGAAGCGCTGCAAGGATAAATTCAAGCCTGCAGGGTGGCCCCTTATAAGAGGAATTTTCAATTTTGTCGAAACAATGATTTTCGGCTATAAGTGTATGACAAAATCAGCCGAAAAAGCAGGGCTTGACGACGGCGCAGAAGACCCCGAAAATATGTCAAAGTTAGACAAATGGATAACCGAGCATTTCGGCCCAAAAATGATGGCTGTCGTTTCCGCTGTTGCTCTTGTGCTGGGCTTTGCCGTCGCATTTCTTTTATTCTTTTATTTGCCGACGTTTCTTGTTGACAAATTTGACGAATACGTCTGCCGCAATGCTCTTGCAAACATTCACCCGCTGTTTGAGGGCATAATGAGAATGCTTATATTCATTCTCTATATGGTTGCCGTGTCAAAAGTGCCCGACATCAAACGCGTTTTTATGTATCACGGTGCAGAGCACAAAACGATTTTTTGCTATGAACACGGGCTTGAGCTTACCGTTGACAATGTTCGTATGCAAAAAAGATTTCACCCGCGCTGCGGCACAAGCTTTATTTTTGTAATTCTTATTTTAAGCATTCTCGTGTCGTCGCTCGTTGTCGTAATCTTTCCCGGAATTGACGATGTAAGAGCCGTTTGGATGGCTATAAAGCTTCTTATAGTGCCCGTTATCGTCAGCATAAGCTATGAATTTATAAAATATGCAGGCAAGCACGATAATCTTTTTGTCAAAATTCTTTCAGCCCCCGGGCTTTTGATGCAAAGAATAACCACAAAAGAACCTACAGACGATATTATAGAAGTCGGCATAGCTTCGCTTAAAGCGGTTATTACGGACAATCCGGAGGATGACACGCTTTGAGCAACCTTTATACCGTTTACAGAAATGCAATTAAAGCCCTCGACTGCGCGGGGTGCGACTCGCCCGAAACGGACGCGCGCATTCTCGTTGAACACTGCTTTTCAATGAACAGAACACAGCTTCTTCTTAATATGCAGTCTAAGGCCGATGAAACTAAGCTTTCTTATTTTAACGATTGCGTGTCAAGGCGATGCTCCTTTGAGCCGCTTCAATATATAATAGGCGAGTGGGATTTTTATAAATACACCTTCAAGGTCAAAGAGGGCGTTCTCATTCCGAGACCCGAAACGGAGCTTCTTGTTGAATACGCCGTCAACAATATGCGAAAGACTTATAAGGGCGTTATTTTTGATTTGTGCACCGGCAGCGGCTGTGTGGGCATTTCGGTTGCAAAACAGTTTCCGATGTGCTCGGTCTTTTGTGTTGATATTTCGGACACTGCCGTTTCTCTCGCAAAGGAAAATGCCGCAACCTTAGACACGCCTAACGTCACCGTAATAAAAGGCGATATTTTTGACGGAATAGAAAGTTTGAAGCTTCCTCAACCCGATATGATTCTTTCAAATCCGCCGTATATTGCAACAGAGGAGCTTGCCGCTCTTCAAAAAGAAGTTCTGTTTGAACCGTCCCTTGCGCTTGACGGCGGCATTGACGGACTTAAATTTTATCGCGCTCTTTCGGAGAAATGGTTTCCCTACCTCACTAAAGGCGGAACTGCCGCTATGGAATGCGGCGAGGGGCAGGCTAAAAACATTCTTTCAATGTTTCTTAATAAGGCTGACGGCGCAAGGCTTATTAAAGACGGCGCAGGAACCGACCGCGTAGTCGTGGTGCGCCGATAGGCAAAATTTTTGTTGACCTTTTATATGTTTTATTGTAGAATATTCGGGAACGGAGGGTAATAATGTTAAGGCTTCTTTTTTCAGGCGATTTCAACGCTGTCAGTATAGCGGCTTATTTAATGTCGCTTTGTTATATCATATTCTGTGCAACACCTTTGCACGAGTACGCCCACGCGCGCGTTGCAGTCGCACTCGGCGACGATACGCCGCTTCTTCGCAACAGGGTAACTTTAAACCCGATGGCGCACATCAGTCCTACCGGTGCTTTGATGATGCTTTTATGGGGCGTCGGCTATGCAAAGCCCGTTGAAGTCAGAATGCGAAACTTCAAAAATCCCAAAAGAGATATGGCTCTTGTGGCGCTTGCGGGCCCTGCGTGCAACCTTCTTCAGGCAGTGGTGTGTCTCATTATTTATAATGCACTGTTCTTAATCCCTGCGGCAAACAATGTTTATCTCAATGCGGGCCGACTGTTTTTCTTATATGCGGCATCAATTAATGTTAACCTTGCGGTTTTCAATTTTATTCCCGTGCCGCCGCTTGACGGTTCAAGGCTTTTAACCGCGCTTTTACCTTCAAAATATTACTATAAGCTTATGCAGTATGAGCGTTATATCAATATAGCTCTTATGGTACTTGTGTTTACGGGTATTTTATCTGTCCCGCTTTCGCTTGCTTCAACGTTTATACTTTCGCTCTTAAACAAATTGGTTTCACTGCCTTTTGCTTTATTCTGATTAATAATATGGAACAACCCCTTTACAAATTAGATGTATTTGAAGGCCCTATGGACTTGCTTTTGCATCTTATAACAAAACATAAACTTGATATTTACGATATTCCGATTATAGAGCTTGTCGACCAATACACGGCTTATGTCAGAAATATACAGGACTCCGATATGGAGGTTGCAAGCGAGTTCCTTGAAATGGCGGCTCGCCTTGTTTACATAAAAACCGTGTCGCTTCTTCCCGTATACGAGGAGGCAGAGGAGCTTAAAAAAGAGCTTACCGGCGAGCTTCTCGAGTACCGCGACTGCAAAATTCTTGCAAAAAAGCTTTCGGAGCAGACCGACGGCTTTGACCTTTTGACGCGTGCGCCCGAAAATATCGACCCCGATATGACCTACAGGCGGCTTCACGAAACGTCGGAGCTGATTTCGGCATATATTGCCGCCGCGGGCAAAAAGCTCAGAAGGCTTCCGCCGCCGCTCGATTCGTTTAAAAACATTGTTACTAAAAAAATCGTTTCGGTCGCTTCAAAAATCGAAAGTATAAAAGCGTGCCTTCATTCTGTAAAAAAACGCCGTCTTTCCGATATTTTTAAAAGTGCCGAGTCTCGCTCGGACCTTGTTGCGGCGTTTCTTGCGGTGCTTGAGCTTGCAAAAAGCAAAGAGGTATATATAAGCGGCGACGGCGATAACACAGAGATTGAATTGTTGGAAGGAAATGAAACCATTTGACGGATGAAAAACTGACTGCGGCGGTAGAGGCTGTCCTGTTTGCGGCGGCTGAACCGCTTGAATATAAAAGACTTTGTACCGTTTTCGGCGTTGACGATGAAAAAATTCTCGAAACATTAGAGAAAATCGAAAAAAAGTTAAACGCTCCCGACAGCGGAATTTGTCTTTTACAGCTTGACAATAAATATCAGCTTTGCAGCCGCAAAGAATATATTGAGCAAATTCGCGCCGTTCTTGATTTAAAGCGCAATGCGCCGCTTTCGCAGGCTGCCTTTGAGGTTCTTGCGATTATAGCGTACAACCAACCGATTACAAAGCCTTATATAGAGCAGGTGCGCGGCGTTGATTGCTCGGGCGTTGTCACAACGCTTTGCCAGCGCGGACTTGTTGAAGAAAAGGGGCGGCTTGACGTTCCCGGGCGTCCCGTACTTTACGGCACTACACCCGATTTTTTACGCTGCTTCTCAATTTCGGAGCTTTCGGAATTACCGAAGCTTCCGACTGCCGAAAAAGAAATACTTATGTCCGACGTCGATTCTGGTCAGCTTTCAATGTTTGACAGCGAAGCGGCTGACGACAAAAATGAAAAAGCCGAATAAATTTATAAAGGATTGATTTAATGACGGCGCTTTATATAATCGGCGGAATTATTCTCTTTTTTATAATTGTTTTTTCGATTTATCTTTCCGTTACCTTAGACTACGGCGAAAAAACGCTCGTTACGGTGAATTGGCTGTTTTTGAAAATTCCCGTTTATGATTCGACAAAACCGAAAAAAGAGAAAAAGCCGAAAAAAGAAAAGAAACAAAAAAAGTCCGACGCGGAGGAGACTGCAACCGACGACTCGAACGAATTTCCCCCCGAAGAAGAGCCGGAAAGCTCTGAAGGAGAGCAAAAGAAAGTCAAAAAAGCTTCTAAAAAAGGCGGCAACAGTCTTATAAAACAGCTTTATTTAGACCAGGGCTACGACGGCATTGAAATGATGCTTTATAACACGGGCAAGGCGCTCGGCGGTTTTTTCGGAAAGCTTTTTAAAACGCTTACAATTGAAGAATTTTACCTTTATATGAAAGTTGTCGGCGGCGATTCTGCCGAGACTGCCATTAAATACGGCAAGCTTTGCGCGTGGCTTTACCCCGTGCTCGGCAAGCTCGTTTCCACCTGCAAGGTGAAAAAATACGACGCCGAAATTGTCCCGGATTTCCTGGGAAATAAAAAAGAAGCTACTCTTTATACTAAAATAAGAGTAACCCCCATTCGCATTACAAATGCGGCCGTGGCGCTTTGCTTCTCGTTGTTATTTAAGGTTGTTTTCAAGGTTCTTTTTGCAAATGAAAAAAGCAAAAAGAGCAAAAAAGCGGCTTCTCTTAACGCCGATGAAAGTAAAACAGAAGTAAAAACAGAAACTAAAGCAGAAAATAAAACGGATTCTGCGGGCAGTGCGACACCTGACCCGAGAACATAAATTAATTGCTCTTTTGAGCACGGTTTGTTAAATAATATTTTGGATAAAGGCGGTGTTTTCCTTATGAAGGAACAGTCAGCAAACGGAATTTTAGCCACTACAATCGAAAAAGTACGCGACCTTGTAGACGTCAGCACAATAATCGGTGAGCCCATTACTCTTCCCGAAGGAATAACGATTATTCCCGTTTCAAAGGTTACATACGGCTTCGCTTCGGGCGGCTCCGACTTCCCCTCAAAAAATAATGTTGAGCTTTTCGGCGGCGCAGGCGGCGCGGGCATTACAATCAATCCCGTTGCATTCCTTGTTGTTAAAGACGGCGAAGTTTCGCTCAAGCACATCACATCAAACGACAACGCAGTAGAGCGCGCTGTAAGTATGATGCCCGATATGTTTGATAAGGTTGCAAACCTTGTCAAGAAAGATAAAAAAGACGGCGAAAACAGCGCCGAATAATTAATAATTTACAGTCAACCACCTGCATATTATTTTTTGAAAGCAGGTGGTTGGTTTGCTGAAAAAGACTTTGGCGCTGCTGTTTGCGGCGGCGCTCGGTTTTCACATTTTTACAATAACGGCTTATTGCGGCGAAATGCCGTCTTTAAGTGCGGCTTCCGCTGTTCTTATAACAGCCGACACAAAAGATGTTTTGTATTCAAAGTCCCCGAATGAAAAGCGTCCCGTTGCAAGCACAACAAAAATTATGACCGCACTTTTAGCTGTCGAATACGGCGAGCTTCAAAAAACGGCGATTGCAGACAGTGCCTCCGTTAACACCGAGGGCACCTCAATCGGCTTGAAAGAGGGCGACAAAATATCTCTTGAAACGCTGATACTTGCAATGCTTCTTGAAAGCGGAAACGACGCCGCCAATCTTACCGCGCGCACCGTTTCGGGCGATGTTGACGCGTTTTGCGAGCTTATGAATAAAAAAGCACGCCTACTCGGTATGGAAAACACACATTTTTCAAATCCGTCGGGACTGCCTTGCGATGACCACTATTCAACGGCTTACGATATGGCGCTTTTGGGTGCTTTTGCCATCGGAAATCCGCAGTTTTCTTCAATGTGCTCTTTAAAAACCGCGTCTGTTTCTTACGGCAATCCTGAAATTTCGTGCACTTTCAAAAATCACAACAGGCTGCTTTCAAGCTGTGACGGCGTTTTCGGAATTAAAACGGGGTTTACAAAGGCGGCTGGGCGTTGCCTTGTTTCGGCTGCCGAAAGAGACGGCATAACACTTGTTGCCGTCACCTTAAATGCGCCCGACGATTGGCGCGACCATGAAAAGCTTTATGAATACGGCTTTAAACAAGTTGAAAAATCGCCGTGGATTTCGGGCAGTGAGCTTTATTTTGACGTTGCGGGTGCCAAAGAGTCGCAGATAAAGGCGCGTGTTTCACCCGATTATTACACGTCGTCTGGGTCTTCCGATTACAGCGTTTCGCTTTTAAAAGAAAATGCGCTTTTTGCGCCGGTTAAAAATGGCGATGTTGTGGGCAAAGCCGTTTTGAAAGACTCTTTCGGGAAAGACGTTCTTTTTGCCGATATTGTCGCTTGTGAGGACGCTCCCGCTTTACCCGTTAATGAGAAAAGCGCCGAAAAAAAGCAATCGTTTTTAGAAAAAATATTAAGTTTTATAAAGGGAATTTTTAAATAATATGGCAGAGGAAAGATTACAAAAATTTTTATCCGAATGTTCCGTCGCTTCAAGAAGAAAGTCAGAACAGCTGATTTTGGAGGGGCGCGTTTATGTTAACGGCAAAAAGGCGTCGCTCGGCGATAAAGTCAACCCCAAAAAAGACGTTGTAACCGTAAACGGCAAAAAAGTTTCGCAGGTAAAAGAAAAGTATTATATAATGCTTAACAAGCCGCGCGGATATGTAACGACCATGAGCGATGAGCTCGGAAGAAAATGCGTTAAAGAGCTTGTTGAAGACGTCGGCGCGGTCGTTTATCCGATAGGCCGCCTTGACCGCGATTCCGAAGGGCTTTTGCTTCTTACGAACGACGGCGAATTTGCAAATCACATAATGCACCCGAGCAAGCACATTTCAAAAACCTACCGCGTAACAGTGCGTTCTTCGGTGAGCGCCGAACAAATTGAAAAGCTTTCGGACGGCGCAATCGTTATTGACGAGCGCGAGGTTCTTCCCGCTGAAATTCACGTTCTTGAAAAAAGCGAGACGAGAAGTGTGCTTCAAATGACGATTTTTGAGGGCAGAAACCGCCAGATAAGAAAGATGTGCGAGGCTGTCGGACTTGAAGTTGCAAGGCTTAAACGCACGGCTGTCGGCTCTGTTAAGCTCGGAATGCTTCGCACGGGCGATTGGCGCGAGCTTTCTGAGGATGAAATTAAAAAATTATCCAACTAAGATTTGACAATAAAGAATATATTTAGTATAATTATTGAAATTTATAAATTTTACGGTGAATTTTAATGATAAAAAGTATGACCGGCTTCGGAAGGGCACAGGCTTCTTTCGAGCATTTTAACATTACGGTTGAAATTAAAAGCGTCAACCACAGGTATTTTGAATTTTCTTCGCGTGTGCCGCGCGGTTATTCCTTCCTTGAGGACAAGCTTAAATCAGCTGCGTCCGAAAGAATTTCACGCGGTAAGGTCGAGTGCTATGTAACGGTTGAAACAATTGCCGACGACAGTGTAACAGTCACTTTAAACGAGCCGCTTGCACGCGGGTATGTCAATGCTTTTTCGGCGCTTTCGGATGAATTTCAGCTCAGAAACGACGTTTGTGCCTCGGTTATTGCACGCTTTCCCGATGTTTTGACCGTCACGAAAACTCCTGTTGACGAAGAAGAACTTACGGACGCTGTTTTAAAAACTCTTAACGCCGCCATTGATGAATTTATTGCTATGCGCGCGTGCGAGGGCGCAAAAATGAGAGCCGACGTTTTAAGCAGGGCTGACCTTATTCTCGAAAACGTTTCTTATATAGAAAAGCGTTCGCCCGAAACGGTTAAAGAATATAACGATAAGCTTCTTGAAAGAATGAAAGACATTCTCGGCGACACTTCGGTTGACGAAGCACGACTTCTTACCGAGGCTGCGATTTTTGCCGATAAAATTGCCGTTGCGGAAGAAACCGTAAGACTCAGAAGCCACATAGACCAGCTTCGTACAATGCTCGATTCCGATGACGCCATAGGCAGAAAGCTTGATTTTCTTGTTCAGGAAATTAACCGCGAATCAAACACAATCGGCTCAAAAGCGCAGAATGTCGATATAGCAAGGCGCGTTATCGACATAAAAGCAGAGGTTGAGAAAATAAGAGAACAGATTCAGAACATAGAATAAACGGTGACCTTAATGAAGCTTGTAAATATCGGTTTCGGCAACCTTATTAATGCCGACCGCGTGGTTTGCGTTGTGAGCCAGGACTCTGCACCTGCAAAGCGTATGATTCAGGAAAGCAAAGAACGCGCGCTTTTAATCGACGCCACGCACGGACGTAAAACAAAATCCGTTATAGTTACGGATAACAACAATGTTGTTCTTTCGTTTCTGTCGGCAGAACAGATTTTAATGCGCTTTAACGACGAAAAAGGGGGAAGAGAATTTGGCTTCGGCGAATAAAGGAATGCTTGTGGTTCTCTCTGCTCCGTCGGGTTGCGGCAAAGACACCGTTTTAAAAGAGCTTAATGACCGTCACATCAACATCAGCCGCTCTGTTTCAATGACAACGCGCGCCATGCGCGACGGCGAAACGGACGGAATAGACTATCACTTCACCACGGTTGAGGATTTTAAACGTAAAATTACCGAGGGGTATTTTATCGAATACGTTAATTTCGGTGCGAATTTTTACGGAACGCCGAAAGCCGCGGTTGATAAAATGCTTAAAAACGGCGAGTGCGTCGTGCTTAAAATAGAGGTTGAGGGCGCCGATAATATACGCCGTCTTTACCCCGACGCCATATCCGTCTTTATCGTTCCTCCGTCGTTTGAGGAGCTTAAATTCCGCCTTAAAAACCGCGGAACCGAAACCGAGCAGGAGTATGAAAAACGCGTTGAAATTGCCCGTGAAGAGCTTAAACGCGCCAAAGAATACGACTACATTGTAATCAACGACAAAGTTTCTCAGTGTGCCGACGATATTTGCGGCATTTTGAGCGCCGAAGCTCACAGATTTGAGCTTATGAAAGGCTTTGTAAATAAACTTATAAATTGACCGAAAGGGTGGTATAATACAATGCTTAATCCGAATCTTAACGTAATTCTTGACAAGGGCATCAGCCGTTACTCGCTTGTTACCGCAACCGCCAAAAGAGCGCGCGCGATAGCAATAAAAAATCTCGAGGAACAGAACCATTCCACCGAGAAGCCCGTAACCGAGGCTCTTGACGATATTATCAGCGGCAGATACAAAATCATCGAAAATAAAGAGATTTTCGACTGATATGCCTTCTGTAGCGGTTGTTGCCGTCGAAGGTTTGGCGTTTTATTTTGACGCGCCGTATTCCTATTCTATCCCCGAAAACCTGGGCTTGCGCGTTGTGCCGGGGGTAAGGGTACTTCTTCCGTTCGGTAACGGCAACAGAAAAAAACAGGGGCTTGTTTTGCGGGTGGAAAAGCAGACCGCCGATTGCCGCATCAAGCTAAAGTCTGTTTCAGCGGTGCTTGACGAAGCGCCGCTTTTTAGCAGTGAGCTTTTAAAGCTTGTGCAGTGGCTGAGCGAAAACACATTTTGTTCTCTTTTTGACGCAGCAAAGGCAATGCTGCCTTCGGGCATCTCGCTTGACATTGTAACATCGTTTATTGCAGACGAAAACGTTCCCGAAGAAAAGCTTCAAAAGCTTTCAGAGGACGAAAGGCGTATTTACGAATATCTTTCGGGCGGTTGCTCCTTTGTAAAAAAAGACAAGCTTCTCGCCGCGCTGTCGCTCCCGGCGGACTCGAAATTGCCAGAAAAGCTTGTAAAAGCGGGCATTTTGGCGACAAACACGGATTCAAAACGGCGCGTCGGCGACCTTACCGTAAAAAACGCGCGCCTCCGTATTTCGGAAGAGCGGGCGGAGGAAATAATGCCGTCGCTCACAGCGAAGCAAAAAAGCATAATAAAGCTTCTGCTTGACATCGGATGCGCTTCGGTTAAAGAGATTTGCTATTTTACGGGCGTTACGCAGGCTGTGCCGATGGCACTTGAAAAGAAAGGCATAATTGAGCTTTTTGACAGCGAGGTTTACAGAGTGCCGAAGCAGTCGGGTGATTTTTCGCCCGTGTCTTCGCCTAAACTTACCGATGAGCAAAACGAAGCCTATAACAAACTGCTCGGTCTTTATTCGGCGAATAAACCCGCGGTTTCGCTTTTATACGGCGTCACGGGAAGCGGCAAAACGCAGGTCTTTTTAAAGCTTATAGAAAAGGTTGTCGGCGACGGCAGGGGAGTTATTGTTATGGTTCCCGAGATTGCTTTAACGCCGCAGACTCTTAATATATTTTACGCTCATTTCGGCGACGGTGTAGCCGTCTTTCACAGCGCGCTTTCGGCAGGCGAACGCCTTGACGAGTGGAAGCGCGTTAAAAGCGGAAAGGCAAAAATAGCCATAGGCACGCGCTCCGCAGTGTTTGCACCGTTTTCCGACCTCGGTCTTATTGTTATGGACGAGGAGCAGGAGCACACTTATAAATCCGAAATGACTCCGCGTTATCACGCGCGCGATGTTGCAAAGTTCAGGTGCGCCCAAAGCAGCGCGCTTCTTGTACTGTCTTCTGCAACGCCGTCGCTTGAATCTTTCAAAAATGCCGCCGACGGCAAATATTCGCTTGTCAAGCTTACAAAACGCTACGGCAACGCCGTACTGCCGAAAGTCGAAACGGTTGATATGACGGGCTCTTCGTCTGTTATCGGCACAGAGCTTTATAAAGCTGTTTCGGACTGTCTTTCCGACAAAAAACAGGCAATACTTCTTATGAACAGGCGCGGATTTAACACTTTTGCCGTCTGCGAAAGCTGTAAAACCGTTCTGACGTGTCCGAATTGCAGTATACCCCTGACCTACCACAAAGCGAATAAACGGCTTATGTGCCACTATTGCGGCTATTCAAGAGACTATACGGCAACTTGCCCCGAATGCGGCAGTAATTCCGTCAGATATTCGGGAGTCGGAACACAGCTTATTGAGGACGAAATTGAAAGAATGTTCCCGTCTGCAAAGGTTCTTCGTATGGACGCCGACACGACAATGTCGCGCTATTCATATGCAAAGAATCTTACCGCATTTTCAAAGGGCGAATATGACATAATGCTCGGCACGCAAATGGTTGCAAAAGGTCTTGATTTTCCAAACGTTACGCTTGTCGGCATAATTTCAATAGACGGTCAGCTTTGCAACGACGATTTCAGAAGCAGTGAGCGCGCGTTTGACCTTTTAACGCAGGTTATAGGGCGCTCGGGCCGCGGCGATTCTTTCGGCAAGGCGCTTATACAAACCGTTTTGCCCGATAATGAAATTATTTCGCTTTCGGCGAAGCAGGATTACGACGCGTTTTATAATATGGAAATTGCTGTCAGAAAAGCAATGCTTTATCCGCCGTTTTGCGATATTTGCGTGCTGTGCTTTACAAGCGACAGCTTTTCGTCGTCGTATTCGGGCGCTTCGGGATTTATTGAAATGTTAAAAACACGCGTTTCGGGCGAGTTTTCGGATGTGCGGCTTATTGTGATGGGGCCCATTACACCGCACTATTCAAAGATTAACAACAAATACCGCCAAAACGTAATGATAAAATGTAAAAACGGCAAACGTTTCAGAAAGCTTATTTCGGAGCTTTTAAAAACGTTTATGAAGGACCAAAAAAACGGAGGCGTTTCGGTTACTGCCGACATTAATCCGTTTTAGAAAGGTGTGAGGGCTTTGGCTTTAAGAAATATAAGAGAAGACGGCGACCCCATTTTAAGAAAAAAGGCTCGTCCCGTTACCGATTTTAACGACAGACTTTTTGATTTGCTCGACGATATGGCAGAAACTATGTATAACGCCCCCGGCGTAGGTCTTGCAGGGCCGCAGGTCGGCGTTTTAAGACGTGTTGTCGTTATTGACGTCGGCGACGGTCTTATTGAGCTTATCAACCCCGAAATTACTTATGAAGAGGGCGAACAGATTGGCGAAGAAGGCTGTCTTTCGCTTCCGGGCTTTTGCGGAATTGTGAAAAGACCCGCCGTTGTAAAGGTTAAAGCGCAGAACCGCGAGGGCAAATGGTGCCTTTATAAGGGCGAAGAGCTTAAAGCACGCTGTTTCTGCCACGAAATCGACCATCTTGACGGCATTCTTTATAAGGACAAGCTTATTAAGGGCGAAAGACTCAGACGGGTAGAGGAAGAAGATTAAATGAGAATTGTTTTTATGGGTACGCCCGACTTTGCTTCGGTGCAGCTTTCGGCACTTATTGATAACGGCTATGATGTTGTCGGCGTAATTACACAGCCCGACAAGCCCGTCGGCAGAAAGGGTATTCTTACGCCGCCGCCCGTTAAAGAAGAAGCTTTAAAGCACAATATACCCGTTTTTCAGCCTGCAACCTTAAAAAACGGCGAAGGACTTAAAATAATGGAGGCTCTTACGCCTGAGCTCTCAGTTGTTGCCGCATACGGGAAAATTTTGCCGCCCGATGTTCTTTCTTTCCCAAAATACGGGTGCATAAATATTCACGGTTCGCTTTTACCCAAGTACAGGGGTGCGGCGCCTATTCAGCGCAGTGTTTTAAACGGCGAAAAATATGCGGGAATCACCTCAATGCAAATGAACGAGGGACTTGACACCGGCGATATGCTTCTTTCATCTGAAATTGAAATCGGCGAAAACGAGACCTCGGGCGAGCTTTACGAAAGACTTGCAAAGCTCGGTTGCTCGGTGCTTTTAAAAACGCTTGACGAGTTAAAAAAAGGCGCGCTTAAGCCTATTAAGCAAAACGACGAAGAAAGCACATACGCCGCAATGCTCGATAAATCAATGTCGCCCGTTTGCTGGGAAAAAAGCGCCGCCGAAATTCACAATCAAATCAGAGGGCTTGACCCGTGGCCTGTTGCTTCAACCGTGCTTGACGGCAAAACTTTAAAGCTTTTTTCTTCTGAAATTACGGGCGAAGTTTTCAAAGATAAGAAAGCCGGCAGCGCCTTCCTTTCAAAACGCGGTCTTAACGTCGTTTGCGGCGACAAAGCGGCCGTTCTTATAAAAGAAGTTCAGTTTGAAGGCAAAAAGCGTATGTCTGCCGCAGACTTTTTCAGGGGGCACGCACTTCCCGACGGCTTTGTTTTTAATAATTAATACATTGTTTAAAATTTGGCTTATATTATTTAAATTATATAACGTACAATATTAACAAGAAAATAAGTTTGCAAAATCGGTGTGCAGACTTTTGATAATTTGATGATAAGAGGTATTAAACAATGTATCCGTTCTACGGCTTATTCTACGACTATTATTATGTTGTGCTTGTTGTGCCCGTAATAATCGCTTCGCTCATAATTCAGGCAAAGCTTAAAAGCGTTTACGGCAAATACAGCAGAATAAACAATATGCGCGGCATTACTGGCGCCGCCGCGGCTGAAATTGTTTTGCATTATTATAATATTTACGACGTAAAGGTTATTGCCGCTCCCGGCGACGCGCTCGAAAACGCCTATGACCCGCGCACCAATGTAATAAGGCTTTCAGAGGCTGTTTACAACAGCTCTTCAATTGCCGCCGTCGGCATTGCCTGCCACGAGGCGGGGCACGCCGCGCAGTATGCCGAAAACTATGTTCCGGTGAAAATCAGAACCGCACTCGTTCCCGTCACAAATATAGGAAGCTCGCTTTCAATACCGTTGCTTCTTATCGGCATTTTTTTAAGCCTTAGGCCGCTTGTTTGGGTAGGTATCGGCTTTTTTGCGTTCACAACCGTTTTTCAGTTTGCGACCTTACCCGTTGAATTTAACGCAAGCCGCCGCGCCCTTTCCGTTATTGAAACAAACGGACTGTTAAGCTATGAAGAGAAAAACGGCGCTGCAAAGGTGCTTAAAGCCGCCGCACTGACATATGTTGCCGCGCTCGCTTTAAGCCTTGCACAGCTTTTAAGACTTATTTTAAGATTCACCGGAGACAGAAGAAGATGACGAAAACTCCAAGGCGCGAAGCCTTTGAAATTCTGTTAAAAATTGAAAAGGATAAGGCTTATTCAAACCTTGCTTTAGACAGCGCTGTCAGAGAAAATTCTCCCGACAGCGCTGACCGTGCTTTTATTTCACGGCTCGTTTACGGCGTAACTGAAAGAAAAATCACGCTTGATTATATTTTTTCGCGCTATTTGAAGAAAAATTCGGCAAAGCTTTCGCCCGAGGTTTTAACGGTTTTGCGGCTCGGTACTTATCAGCTCATTTTTCTTGACAAAGTGCCGTCGTCTGCCGCCGTCAATGAGTCTGTAAAGCTTGCAAATATATACTGTAAATATGCTTCGGGGCTTGTTAACGCCGTTTTAAGGCGTGTTTCGGAAAGCGGCAACGATTATCTCTTGTCACTTTCGGGCGAAGAAAAGCTCTCGGTTATGTATTCTGTTCCCATTGAGCTTTTGCGATTTTTTATTTACCACTACGGCGAAGAAAACACAAAGGCTTTTTTTGAAGCTTCGCTTAAAGAAAAAGAGGTTACTTTAAGAGTCAACACGCTTAAAATTACGGCTGAAAAACTGAAAGAAGAGCTTTTTAAAGAGGGCGTTGAAGCCGAGTTCACTTTTCTTGACACTGCTTTAAAAATCACAAAACAGCCGAAACCCCTGTATGAGCTTGAAGCGTATAAAAACGGATATTTTCACATACAGGATATTTCATCTCAGCTTTGCGCGCTCGCTTTAAACGCAAAGCCCTCAATGCGCGTGCTTGACGTTTGCGCGTCGCCCGGTGGCAAGTCGTTTTCTATTGCAGAAAACGCCCTCGGAAAAGCCGAAGTTGTTTCATGCGATATTTACCCGCAGCGCGTGCGCCTTATAGATGAGGGCGCAAAGCGTCTCGGACTTAATATTAAAGCCGTTTTAAACGACGGTGCGGTTTATTCCGGAGAGCTTGGCGAATTTGACCGTGTTTTATGCGATGTTCCGTGCTCCGGGCTTGGCATAATCGGCAAAAAGCCCGAAATTAAATATAAAAAGCTTGACGACATCAAAGAGCTTATTCCGATACAAAAAAGAATTCTCGAAACCTCTTCTCAATATGTTAAATCTGGCGGTACGCTTATATATTCGACTTGCTCCGTTAATCCCAATGAAAACAGAAGGGTGTGCGACGTTTTTTTGAATTCGCACCCCGAGTTTAAAAGCGTTAAGGTTTTACCCGAGTTAAAAAGAGCGGTTGACGAAGGCGATTATTTAACGCTTATGCCGCATATAAATGACTGTGACGGCTTTTTTATCGCCGAATTTTGCAAGGAATGACTTATGGAAAAAATTGACATTGTTTCGCTTACCAAAACCGAACTTAAAGATGAAATAAAAAAGCTTTCGCTTCCGTCGTTTCGCGCCGACCAGATATATGATTGGCTTCATAAAAAAGGCGCTGTTTCGTTCTCTGAAATGACTAATCTTTCAAAGGCGCTTATTTCTCAATTAAATGACAATTTTGTCATTTTTTCGTGTTCTATTGAAAAAAAGCTCGTTTCGCGGTATGATGATACCGTAAAATACCTTTTTAGGCTTCACGACGGCGAATATCTTGAGTGCGTTGTTATGAAGTATAAATACGGCTACACCATTTGCGTTTCAACGCAGGTCGGCTGTAAAATGGGCTGTGCTTTTTGCGCCTCGGGCATAGGCGGCTTTAAAAGACAGCTTCGCCCTTCGGAAATTCTCGGTCAAATTTACGCCGCAAGGCGCGACCTTGACGTCAGAATTTCAAGAATTGTTCTTATGGGCATGGGCGAACCGCTTGACAATTTCGACAATGTAATGCGCTTTTTGGAGCTTGTCGGCAATGAAGACGGTCTTAACATCGGTATGCGCCACATTTCGCTTTCCACAAGCGGCATTGTTCCGCGAATATACGACCTTTTAGAAAGAGATATGCAGCTTACGCTTTCGGTTTCTTTGCATGCGCCGAACAACGAAATTCGCTCAAAAATAATGCCCGTTAATCTTAAATGGGACATAGAGGAGCTTCTTGCGGCGTGTAAGGAGTATTCTCAAAAGACATCGCGCCGTATATCGTTTGAATATGCCATGATGCGCGGCGTAAACGATTCGCCCGAATGCGCCGAGGAGCTTTCGCGGCAGCTTAAAGGTATGCTGTG
>ERZ808246.431-NODE-431-length-35605-cov-4.583657_pt1 | contig 35605 bp, 29 predicted proteins | sample MGYA00521083_ERZ808246 | MGnify/ENA primary metagenome ERZ808246 (study PRJEB31516, sample SAMN03275577) | gut metagenome | biome: mammalia-associated habitat; material: feces | host: Papio cynocephalus | place: Kenya | collected 2012-07-07 ...
ATGCTGACTATGTCAAGAACATGATCACCGGTGCTGCTCAGATGGACGGTGCTATCTTGGTTGTTTCCGCAGCGGACGGCCCGATGCCCCAGACCCGTGAGCACATTCTGCTTGCCCGTCAGGTAGGCGTGCCTTATATCGTTGTGTTCATGAACAAAGTTGACCAAGTTGACGATCCCGAACTGCTGGATCTGGTTGAGATGGAAATCCGTGAGCTGCTCTCCAGCTACGACTTCCCGGGCGACGAGATTCCGATCATCAAGGGTTCTGCTCTGAAGGCTCTGGAAGCTCCGGATGATCCGACCGACCCTGCGTATGCGCCGATCTATGAGCTGATGGACGCTGTCGATGAGTATATCCCGACTCCGGATCGTAAAGCTGACCTGCCGTTCCTGATGCCTGTCGAGGACGTCTTCACGATCACCGGTCGTGGTACTGTTGCTACCGGTAGAGTTGAAAGAGGTCAGGTCAAGATGGCAGACGAAGTTGAAATCGTCGGCTTGTCTGATGAGAAGAAGAAGACCGTTATCACCGGTATCGAGATGTTCCGCAAGCTGCTGGACTATGCAGAAGCAGGCGATAACATCGGTGCGCTGCTGCGTGGTATTCAGAGAAACGAAATCGAAAGAGGACAGGTTCTCTGCAAGCCCGGTTCTATTCATCCGCACACCAAATTCAAGGGTCAGGTCTACGTTCTGAAGAAGGACGAAGGCGGCCGTCATACTCCGTTCTTCAACAACTATCGTCCGCAGTTCTATTTCAGAACGACCGACGTTACCGGTGTTGTTCATCTGCCCGAGGGCGTTGAGATGTGCATGCCCGGCGATAACGTCATGATGGACGTCGAGCTGATCACCCCGATCGCTATCGAGCAAGGTCTGCGTTTCGCTATCCGTGAGGGTGGCCGTACCGTCGGATCCGGCGTTGTTACTGCGATCAACGAATAATTACGTAAGTAATTTAAGTTAAAACCCCGTCCGCTTTATAAGCGGACGGGGTTTTTGCGCAATGAAAAAAACACCGGATTTTTCCGAATTCCAACATCCCTCAGTCGCCTGCGGCGACAGCTCCCCTCTTTGAAAGAGGGAGCCTATCGGGTGACTGGCTGCGGTACAAAAAAGAAACTGCGGCGAAAATCTCTTGTTTTAAAAGCGTAGTCTTTGGGTTTTGAAGGCTTTGAAAACTCGGATTCTGCGTTTGTTTTCTCTGCGGCATAAAGTCAAAAATCGCAAGAATCTATGGCTCCTTTGTGTAAAGGGAGCTGTCGCGGAGCGACTGAGGGATTGACCAAAGCACCGAAAAACCGGCAGAAAATTCCTCTTCAGCACAAAAAAAATAAGCTCAAACAAAGGCTCCCTCCGGGAGGGAGCTGTCGCCGAAGGCGACTGAAGGAGAATGCGAGACTCGCTTTTTCCTGTTTCTTTCGGTTTTGAAGCCTTGACTTTTGCCCCTATTTTCTCTGTGCGCGGAGAAAAAGCGCACAAACACAGGCGCCCCTTTCTCAGGGAGCCTCATGCGGCCGCCTATTTCGCCCATGCTTATTTGAAAAATCGGCAGAATAAAGCCTTCTTCCCGAAAAAAACGATACCGAACGGGTAACATCCGAAAAAAATAACGCAAGACAGCACAGTGCCTTTCGGCACTGTGCTGTCTTGCAGTTTGTACAATTACCCTTTGGAGGGGAAAAGAGTACATCCGATTTTGCGGTATTCTTCGGCTTTGCGGCGTAGAATTTCTTCGTCGCATGAGAAATATTTTGCCAGACAGGGAAGGCACATAAATTCCTCCGTGCCGCGGTTGATCAGCTTTTTTGTCAGACCGATCTCATCCCCGTTGACTTCGCGCCCGCACTGCTTGCAAACGCTCATTTCGCATCCACGACCTTGGCGCGGAACAGGCGGCAGGAATGTGCTTTCAGGCTGTCAAGCTTGAGCATACCGTTGAAAGCCGGCATTACTTCACCGGTCCATAAATCGGTGAATTGCAGACGCTTGCCGGAAGAAAGCGGCAGACCCAGCAGGTCCGGCTGAACGGATAAGACATAGGCGCTGCCGTCCCATCCGGAGAAATTGAACACGCCGAGCGCGATATCTCCGCCGTCGAGGTATTTGGCAATCAGGGGAAAGTCCTTCGGATATTCTTTGAAAAACGGATCATTGGAACCGCGGTTTTCGTTGGGGTCAAATTTCATTTCGTGAGTGTTGACAAGAAACGGCTGACAAGCGGCGGGATCCTGGTTGATGGCAATGACGTCGCGGTTGAGCAGAATTTCCTTGGTTTCGTCGGTCATGCTGCGGATGTCGCAGCCGATCATCAGCGGCGAATTGCACAGTGCCCAGAAGGAGAAGTGCGTACGGTATTCCTCAGTGGTGCAGCCGTTGACGCCGACATTACCTTTTCCGCCCATACCGACCACGAGCATATCCATGTCGTTGAAGCATCCGCGCCCGTTGTATTCCTGGAATCTCAGCTGATCCTGAGCGATGCCTTTGATGGATTCCCAAGAATCGACGATATCGCCGGTAGAACGCCACATATGTGCGCCGGTTTCCTTGATCCACTGGCGGGTGTGTTCGCTTCCCCAGGAGCAGGCGCTGAAAAGAATATCGCGGCCGCAGTTGGCAAGCGCGAGCGCCATGCGTTTGTAGATAATATCCGCACTGATGCAGGTGGGGTGGAAGCAGAAGTCGTATTTCAGGAAATCGATTTCCCAAGAAGCAAAGGTTTGTGCGTCGATCCATTCGTAATCATAGCTTCCGGGATAGCCTCCGCAGGTGAGAAAGCCGCCGCAGGAGTACATGCCGAACTTGAGACCGAGCGCGTGAACGCGGTCGGCGACGTATTTCATGCCGTGGGGGAATTTTTCGGGATCGGGCACGAGTCTTCCGTTTTCGTCGCGCTCCTTGAGCGCCCAGATGTCGTCGATGACGATGTAATTGTAGCCGGCATCCTTCAGTCCGGTGTCAACCATCGCCTGTGCCGATTCAAGAATCAGCTGTTCGTTGATGTTTTGTGCAAAAGTGTTCCAGGTATTCCAGCCCATTGGGGGTTTGTTCACGATCATAAGAGCACCTCCGAAAATCGGCACAAAAAAATTGACCTGTGCCGTAATGTGTGGTATTCTCATTATAAAGGGATTTTTGATAAAAGGAAAGGGCTTTTTGTTGCAAAAATATGGAGTTTTGTTTCAGGAGGACGTATGGACAAAAGACTTCGGAAACTGACAATGAGTGTGACGGATGTCGGTCATGCGTCGCAGGTGGACAGAACACACTGGGGACCCGGACTGCGGGAGCTGCATGTGCTGCATTATGTACTCGGCGGGCGGGGATTTTTCGAGTGCATGGGCAAACGGTACGAGGTTTCCGCGGGGCAGGCATTTCTGATCGTACCGGGGGTGGCAATCAACTACGGGGCAAACCTTGAGGATCCGTGGGAGTATTGCTGGTTTGAACTGCATGGGTATGAGGCGACCGCGCTGTTGAAGAAATGCGCGTTGACGGAGAAAAATCCGGTGAGTACACAGCTTTCGCGGTCAATCGGGGAGAAAATTCTGGAAATGTTTGAGGAGCGGAAGAAGGGCACACCTGCGGGAGACTGTGCCGTTGGCGGGTTAGCGCGCCTTGTGCTGGCGGAACTGATGGAAGCGATGCCGTCCACGGAATATGTGCCGTCGGATTCCCTGTTCAAACGGGCAGTGGCAATCATGGAGGCGGGATATCACCGTCCGGGAATGACGGTGGAGTCGCTTGCCAAGACGCTGGGCGTGAGCCGTGTGTCGCTGTATCGCTGCTTTGAGGCAGGGTATGGTGTGCCGCCGAGCCGTTATCTGATTGATCTGCGGTTGGAGAAAGCGTGCCGACTGCTGGAGCAAGGAGATTTTCCGATCAAACAGATCGCTTATTCGGTGGGAATTCCCGATTCGTTGTATTTTTCCAAACTGTTTCGGAAGAAGAAAAGGTGCAGCCCGCATGAATGGCGGGAAAGATACGGCAAATAAATGGAAAGAGAAAAAACAAATGTTGCTTTTTTATCTTCGCCACGGCGACCCGATTTATAATCCCGACAGCCTGACGCCGCTCGGTCTGAGACAGGCGGATGCGCTGGCAAAACGGCTTGCGCTGTACGGTCTGGACAAAATATTCACGTTGTCCTCTAACTGCGCCGTATTCACGGCGCAGCCCACGTGTGAGCTGCTGCACATGACGCCGACGGTGCTTGACTGGATGAACGAGTCGTATGCCGCCCGCGACTTCGGTTCAAAGCTTGAAGACGGGAAGTGGTCGTGGAGCTTTGCGAATCCGAAGTATGTAACGATTTTCAATTCAAAGGAAATTCGCGCACTGGGAGAGGAATGGGCGCTTGCGGAATGTTTTGAGGACACGGGTTTTGCGGCGGGGCTGAAACGGATCAACGCCGAAACGGATGCGTTTCTTGAAACGCTCGGCTATCGGCACGACCGTGAGAATTGCCGCTATGAGGCGATCGGTTACAGCCCGGAGCGGGTGGCGGTTTTTGCCCACCAGGGGTTCGGACTGTCGTTTCTCGCTTCGCTTCTCGATATTCCGTACCCGTACTTTTCCACGCACTTCGATATGAGTCACAGCGGGATGACGGTCATCAACTTTTCCGCGCACTTTGACTATGTGTACCCCAAGGTGCTGCAGCTTTCCAACGATTCTCATCTTTACCGTGAAGGCTTGCCCACAAAATATATAACGGGATTTACTTTTAAAAAATTGCCCCCGCGCTTGTAAAAAGCGCGGGGGTTCGGTTATTCTTCAAAGGCTTTTGCCGCGTCGCGGTCGGCGGCAATGGCGGATTTCAGCTCCTCCACGGAGCAAAATTTCTTCTCGTCGCGCAAAAAGGCAAGCAGCCGCACGGAAAGGATCTGCCCGTATAAATCGCCGTGAAAGCCGAGAATGTGCGTTTCACAAAGCGGCACGTGCGCGTCGGTGACGGTCGGTTTGATGCCGACATTGCTGACCCCGCGGAAATGGGCGTTTCCGATCTGTACGTCGGAGACATAGACACCGAACCGCGGGAGCTTTTCGGCGGGATCGAGCGGTTGGTTAACGGTCGGAAAATCCAGCGTCCTCCCGAGCGCCTTGCCGTGCAGGATGGGGGCGGTGACGGTGTAGTCATCACCGCACATGGCGCGGTATAACGCCATGTCGCCGTCGGAAAGGGCGCGGCGCATGGTGGTGGAACTGACGGGAATTCCCCCGACGGTCATGCAGTCGGTGACGTGAACGGAAAAGCCGAACCGTTTTCCCAGTTTGCAGAGCAGAGCCGCGTCGCCCGCGCCGTTCTTGCCGAAGCGGAAATCATACCCGCAGCAAACGGCGCGGGCGTTCATGCGTTCGACCAGTACGTGTTCGGCAAAGGCTTCGGGAGAAAGCGCGGAAAATTCGTCAAATTCGGGAATCGCCAGGTAGACGCAGCCGAGTGATTCCAGCACCCGTGCGCGATGTTCGGGCGTCATCAGCGGCTCAAAATGCGGCTTTGACGCAGGAAGGGCACGGTCGGTGCGGAAGGTGAATACCGCAAGCGGAAGCGCCGTGTCCGCGGCGGCATGAAGGACGGCGCGGTGCGCTTTGTGAACGCCGTCGAACAACCCGAGTGCCACGGCACACGGTTCGGGAACGGCGATTTTTTCAAGCGAATCAAAGATCACCATGAGCGTTCAGATCCTCTAAAGTAAAGAATTGGGTTTTGGAGCGCAGGACAAGCCGCCCGCTTTCTTCGGCGACCGTGCCGATGGCGAGAAACTGCCTGTTCTCGTGCCAGATGCCGACTTCCTCCTCCACAGTTTTGAGTGAAAGGCGGGCGGCATCGAGCTTCACGCCGTTGAGAAAGCGGCGGGAAAGCGCGTCGGAAAGGACGACACGGGGCAGAAAGGAAAAAACGCCGCCGATCGGACGCAGCACGGACGAAAGCGTCCCGCGGTCGCAATGCTGCTGAATTTCATCAAGCGTCAGACAGTCGTCAAGCGAAAATCCTGCGGCTTTGGTGCGGCATAAGGCGGTCATCACAGCGCCGCAGCCGAGCTTCTGTCCGAGGTCGTGGCAGACCGTGCGGATATAGGTGCCTTTGGAACAGGAAATCCGCAGCCTGCCGTGAATGCCGTCAAAAGAGAGAAGTTCGATTTCATACAGGGTAATTTCGCGCGGGCGGCGTTCGATTTCCACGCCGCGCCGCGCGAGATCGTAGAGCTTTTGCCCGCCGACCTTGATCGCAGAATACATCGGCGGAATCTGCTGCTGCTTTCCGCGAAAGGAGGCAACGGCGTCGCGTATCTGCGCGTCGCTGACCGCGACAGGGAAGGTCTGAAGAACCTCTCCCGTGCTGTCCTGGGTGTCGGTGACCTGCCCCAGGGTGAAATCCGCGACATATTCCTTGTCGGAATCGGGCAGCAGATCGCACGCTTTGGTGGCGCTGCCAAAAAAAACAGGCAGCACGCCGGTTGCCATCGGGTCAAGCGTTCCCGCGTGACCGAGACGGCGCTGGTGCGCCATGCCGCGGAGCTTGGCAATGACGTCAAACGAAGTGAACCCCTGCGGCTTGAAAACAGGCAAAATACCGTCCAAAAAAATCCCCTCCCGTCAGTTCATCACCGTCCACGGTACTTCCGCGAACGGGGTGCCGCCGCGCGAAAGGCGGAAACGGCGGATGGCTTCGGCGGGATCGTCGGCAGGCGCGGCGGCAGTCAGATAGAGCGTGCCGTGCCGGAAACGAAAGACGCCGCCGTGCAGATGTGCGGAGAATTTCGCGTCCACGCCGTTGGGAAAGGTAAAGACACGGCTGCCGTAGAGAGACAGCGTCACGTTTTTGAGATTGAACACAGCGAGGTCATAGTCGGGCGAAGAAAACAAAATGTCGCCGCTGAAAGAATCGGCACCGAGCAGATGACCGGTGTATTCGCCGCGCACCGTCACGGTGAATTCCCCGGTCGGCGCGGCAAAACCGTGCCATTCGCGGTCGATTTCCGACACAAACGGCACTTTGAACAAAAGGATGGCAATTGCCGCGGCGGTCAGGACAGCGGCGGCAAGAATTTTGTAAAATCGGATTTTTTTCTCGGACATACAGTCACTTCCTCATCTTCACAGTGTACCATAAGACGGCGTCTGCGTCAAGAGCCTTGATTTTTTTCCAAAAACGCGGTACTATATAAGCGGAAGAAAAACGGAAACGGAGAAGAAAAAATGAAAAAGATTGTCGCCCTGTTGCTTGCCACGCTGATGTTCGCTTCGTGTACGCAGACGCCCTCTCCCGCGGACAGTACAGCGGAATCGTCCGCCGCGCAGACGTCGTCTGTCGATGAGGAATATCCGCTCACCGTGCGGGATACCACCCTGTATAAGAAACCGGAAAAAATCGTTTCGCTTTCCCCGTCGCTGACGGCGGCGCTGGGGTATTACGGCGAGGAGAACCGCCTGATCGCAAGAAGTACCTATTGCCTTTATTCCACGCAGATTTCCGCCCTTCCCGATGTCGGAACGGCGGCACAGCCGGATCTGGAAGCCATCATCAAATTGCAGCCCGATCTTGTGCTTACGTCGCAGGAACTGAGCGCCGACACCATGGAGTGGCTGGATAAAAACGGAATTGCCGTGCTGTGCCTGGAGCCTGCACAGACGCTGGAGGAAACGGCGCTGGCGTTTGACGATCTTCTGACGGCGCTCGACGGAAAAACCACCGGGAAAAAGAATGGCGAAGCGGCAAGGAAAGCGTTTTTGGCTTCGTTTGAAAAATTGAAAGAGAAAACTGCGGCGTACCGCAAAGCCAACGACCTGGAACCGATCGCCGTGCTGTATGTGCAGGAACTGAACACGTATGTCGCCTGCGCGGGAACGCTGGAGAACGAGATTCTGGAAATGCTCGACTTCACGAATGCCGCCGATGAGCAAACGGGACGGTATGTTTCGGAAGAAACGCTCAAAACCCTCAATCCGCACGCCATGGTCTTTTCGGAGACGGTAACTGCGGAGGAATTGAAGAAAAACGCGGTTTATAAGAGCAAAACGGCGGTGAAAAAGGGACAGCTTGCGTTTGTGGACATGACCGCAGTGGATCGGCGTTCGCCCGAAATGGCACAGACGTTTGAGAAAATGCTGGAGCAGCTGTACGACGGATTTGCGGACTTTTCCGCCGAGGAGGAAACCTCCGAGGTGACGAGCGGGACGTAAAAGGTGAATAAAAAGAGAAGATTGCAAAAGTGACGGCGAAAAATACACAAAGTTTTCGGAAACCTTTTATCAGGATTTTACAAAAAAACGTCGGATTACCGAAAATCATTCGTAAAATGTTTACAAACGAAAAACGGGATTGTTATACTTGAGACAAGAGTAAAACGGCGCGGTGGTGCAGCCCCTGCGCCGTGGGAATGATTGGAGGAAAAAGTATGGGCTCTGTTGCTGAGTCTCGCCATGATCCTGACGGTGGCGTCTTTCCCAACGTTCGCGGAGGATGCAGCGCTGGATCTGACGAATAATGCAACAATCACCATGGGCTTTGAAAAACTGATCGACGGCGACACGACGGTCGCATGGACAAAGAGCGACAGCAACCGTGCGGATGTCACGTTTGAGGTGACGCTCCACGGCACGGCGGACATCGGTAAAGAGGGGAGCTGTCGCCGTAGGCGACTGAGGGGGTTGAGATTCGTAGGACGTAATTTTGCGGCAGAGCAGTTCGTCACCGTAAGCCTTCCTCCGGGAGGAAGGGGTGGCACGCGCAAGCGTGACGGAAGGAGCCTGCGGGACTGAAAAACGGCAGGGAGTCAAAGACACTTTGCTGTCGTCGGTCAACAAGAACCGCCGCCACAGGAGCAGGAGACACATTTGTGCATAACAAACAAAAAGCTGTTTTTCTGAATGAAAATTTGCCATTGCTGCTAAAGGTAGATTAAAAGCAGAGAAATTGGCTTTTTAGACGGCAAATTAAAAAATTCATAAAAAATTAACATTTTAGTGGAGTTGACGAAAATCTCAGGTTCTTTTGGTAAAATGTTTACAAACGCGAGAAATGGTGCTATACTTGAGACAATGAAAGTGGCGTGATAGCTTTGTACCTGCGCCAAGGGAATTAGGAGGAAGAAGTTATGAAAAAGGTATGGGCTTTGGTGCTGAGTCTCGCAATGATCCTGACTTTGGCATCTTTCCCGACATTCGCGGCAGAGTCCGAAAAACTGGATCTGGCAGCGATTGCGACAATCACTACAACGGCGACGGCGGGCAGCGATGAAAATAACACTGTCTCTGTTGGCAAATTGTATGACGGCGTTACAGATGACAGTGCAAGTATATGGATGGATCCGTGGAACAGTTCGATCAGTCCTGTGCTCACTTTTGAACTGAACGGTCTGTACAGCTTGGACAAAATCGTGATGTATGTGGGTAACAATAAAGCACCGAAGGGCATCAAGGTTGAAGTCGCAGGCAACGACGGTGTATATACGACGGTTAAGGATGAAGAGATCAGTTCAGAACAGTCAAATTCTTATTGGGCACCAATAGCAGTCACTTTTGAGGGACTGAATTTGACCGGTGTCCGCTATGTTCGTTTTACTCTTACAAAAGTTGACAGTTACAACACCAGAGTTCGCGAAGTAGAAATGTACGGTGCCATGGAGTCTGCACTGCCGTCTCCCGTGAAAATTGTTGATGTTTCGGCATCGTTGGCTCCTTATCAGCAGACGTTGCCCATTCATGCATCTGACGGAGATACCGGCTCCATGTTTGCGGCTCAAGGCAAAGGCTATATCACTTTTGAACTGGATAAGTGGTATGATTTGAGTACTTTTGATATCACGTTCGGCAGTCCGTCTTGGGGCGGAACGGACATGACACCGAAAGCGTTTAATGTTTCTGTTTCTTCTGATGGTACAAACTTCACTCAAGCATATACCTATTCCGCAGAAGCGGGTCTTGGCGGTGGATTGCAGTCACTTACGGCACAGAGCTTTGACACCGATGTGGCAAAGACCGCGAAATACGTCCGTGTTGAAATCACAACCCAGGCAAGCTGGATTTGGAGTATTGCAGAGTTCTCTGCAATCGGTACGGCATTGGATATTACCGCAGAGGAATATACGGTAAAATATGTAGACATCTTTGGCAATGAAGTTTCCACGGCAAAAGCAGGAAGCGCAATTGTCGGCAAAACTGTTACCGAAACTGCTCCGGCTGTCACCGGATATTCTGTCACCGGAAATGGCAAGCAGCAGTTGGCGATTTCTGAAAATGCTGAAGAAAATGTCCTGACCTTTGTGTACCTCAAAGATGATTTGGCAAGTGCTACTGTTTCTGCAGTAACGACCGCCAATATGAAATCCGAAATCGATGCCAGCCATAAAGTTGAGAATACGTACGATGGCAACAAATCAACTGCCTTTGCTCCTGATTGGATGAGTCCGGATTCAAAGAACCGTGAATTGGTTTGGACTCTGGACAGCATCTATGACCTGCAAGCTGTCAGCTTCAACTGGGGCGGACTTTGGAACAACGATCATGACCCTGCTGCATATGTCTATACAGTAGCAGTTTCTTCCAACGGTGTGGATTGGGAGACAGTCAAGTCTGTGAACGATGAAACTTCCGGTAAAAGCACCGGTCGTTTGGATGCTTATGCAATCACCGCAAATAACGTGAAATACGTTCGTGTGGTAATCGACAAAGCCGGTTCCGGCTACCTGTCTCTCGCAGAAGCAACCTTCTACGGCTCTGCTACCGTATTTTCCAGCAAGGGTGCGCAGATGCGTTTGCCTGACGGTGCCATTACCGCCGGTCTGCGTTTTGCGGCGACTGTTGATAAAGCAACCTTCGGCATCGGCGAGTCTTACAGCTATGCTGAGAACAACGGCGTAACCTTCGGTATGTACCTGCTGCCGAAAGACATGCTCGATGGGTACAGCACACTGCGTGATTACATCAATGCCAAGACCACCTTGGGCGATGCAGTTGACGTGATAGGCAAAAACGTGTACAGCCAGGATGCGAACGAACTGACCTATACGGCAGTTTTGATAGACATTCCGGAAACCGCTTATAATCGCGATATCGTCGCTCTGCCTTATGTGAAATACAACGGAACCATCGAGTACGGCACAGAGATGACCCGTTCGTATTACAGCGTGGCAAAAGCAATGCGCACAAGCGGTGCAGAGCTGACCGAAGCGCAGATTGCAGCACTGGATGCAATCATCAATGCTGTTGAGAACGCATAAAGTAACTTCGGTATCGCATGGACGAAACGTCGATTACGCATGAAAATGATCATCAACGTGATCGCCGAAAGGCGTTAGATCATTTTGGGAATCCTTTCCCGAACGCCTTTGCAACATCTGAAAAGGAAAACATCCCCGCCGCCTTCGCTCCGAAGGCGGCGGGGATTTCTCTTTTCCGTAACTTTCTTTTCCTGCTCTATTGTCCTATTCTTTTTCTGCTTTTTGCCCGGCGCAATTTTTTTGCAGTGCAGTGCGTCAACCGTTGCCTTCCTCCGGGAGGAAGGTGGCACGCGCAAGCGTGACGGAAGGAGCCTGCGGGACTGAAAGTCTGCACATTTTTCCTTTTTCGCAGAGTAGTCGGACACTGATAGGCTGCCCTCTTTCCAGGAGGGGAGCTGTCGCCGTAGGCGACTGAGGGGTGTTGAGATTCGGAAGGAAGTAAATCTGTGGCAGAGCAGCTGCAAATGAATTTCTGCAAATTTGGGATTTTTCAGGACAATCCCTCAGGCGCTCCGCGCCAGCCGCCCTTACCGCAAGGGTGCCATGGGTTGGTGCGATTTTCGGCTTTGTACCGCAGAGAAAGCGAGAACAAAAGCCAAGGCTTCAAAACGGAAAACAGCGAAAAACCGAAAGTCACGCATTCTCCTTCAGTCGCTCCGCGACAGCTCCCTCCCGGAGGGAGCCTATGTTTGTGCCGGACTTTTCCCTTTGCGCCACAAATGGTTTTTGCAAAACTACGGATTTACATCGGCAAAAAATTTACAGAAAAATCAATACTTTTTTCTAAAAAAATGGTATACTATAATCAGAAATTTTTTCGGGAGGGACAACCATGGAAACAGCGGCACGAAAAAAACGGGCATTGGTGCTGGGCGGCGGCGGATCGCGCGGCGCCTATGAGATCGGCGTATGGCAGGCGCTCCGGGAAATGGACTGGCAGTTTGACATTGTCACGGGTACTTCGGTCGGCTCGATTAACGGCGCGATTTTTGCTACGGGAGAGTTCGATGTGGCCGTCGAGGTCTGGAAAAAGCTGGACAACAGCATGGTGTTCAACGTGGAGTTGGACGAAAGCGTGGACATGAAAACCAAAACGGCGCTGGTACTGAAGAAGCTCGCGGGCGATATGGTGAAAACCGGCGGCGGCGATGGAGCGCGGCTGCGGGAACTGCTCACGACGTACATCGATGAAGAAAAGGTGCGCAAATCGCCGGTAAACTACGGGCTTGCCACGGTGGATATCAGTGAAATGAAGCTGTGCGAGATGACCAAAGAAGAAATCCCCGAAGGAAAGCTGGTGGACTATATTCTGGCAAGCGCGTCGATTTTCCCGGCGGTGCGTCCGCAGAAAATCGACACGCAGACCTACGTGGACGGCGGGCTGTTTGAGCAGATGCCGATCGATCTTGCCATCCGTATGGGCGCAGAGGACATCATTGCCATCGAGCTGGACGGCACGGGACTGTTTCACAAAACCGCACCGGAGGGTGTGCGGGAGCGACTGTTGAAGCCAAAGTGGGATCTGGGAAGCGTGTTTGTGTTTGATACGGCACAGGTGGGCAGGAGTATGCGCTTCGGGTATCTGGACGGCATGAAGCTGTTCGGGGTATTCGACGGCGAGTACTATGCGTTCATCAAAAACACCTGGCTGCCGCTGTTCAAGGCGCGGCGCGCGAAGTTCAACAAGCTGTGCGACGCGTGCGCGGTGAATCCGACGGCGGGGTATCGCGGATTTTTGGAGAAAAAAGCGTCGGACAGTTTGAAAAATGCGCTGCGTCAGCGCGGGGTGAGCGGCACAAAGTACGAATCGGTGATGCTGTGCGCGGCGGAGCTTTGCGGTGAGATTTTCGGGCTGGATCCGACGGTGATTTACAGCGCCGAGCGCTTTACGGAGCGACTGGAGGAAAAGGTGATCGGATATTCCGTGGAAATCCGAAAAGTGCTGCGGCGGCAGAAAAACGGATTGCCGGAGATGCTCAAAATGCTGTCGCGCGAGTTGAGAACGGTGATTCTGGCGCGGCTGCTGACCAACAATCTCAACAGCGGCAAGCCGTATTCCTTCGCACCGATGGCAACGCTGATGCCGAACGAATTTCTGGCGGCGCTGTTTGTGGCAACGGTGATCAATAACGACGTGTACGCGGAAAAAGAGAACGCATTGCTTCAGGAATGCGGAGAATGAGAAAAGGCGGTAAAAACTTTTTTTACCGCCTTTTCTTAAATTTTTCACGCATCTTTCAGAGAAGAATTGACAGTATCGTGGAAAATATGGTAAAATCAAGAAAAAAGCAAATTGTGAAAGGTGACAATATGATTCAAACTTCTCCCATATACCCTCAAATCAAACAAGATTTTACCTATACCGTCCGCGTTCTTTCCGGTGAACAGGAGCTTTCGCTGCCGGTGTATAACGATATCCGCCATGCCAACCATTACAACAGCAATTCCATGAACGCCGAACGGGACAAACGCTTCTGTGCGTTTTCTTTTTCGGGCGAGGCGACGGTGGAAATCACGGTGCATACCGATTTTTCGTCGTTCGTGATTGCACCGTCCGACGATAAACCGGAGAGCCGGGTAGAAGGCAATGTCATCCGCGTGAAAATTGACAAACCGCGGCAGATCGTCCTGCGTCTGGATGATGACGACGACAGCACGCTGTCCGTGTTTGCGGACGCGCTTGAAACAGACATTCCCGACCCGAACGGGGAGCAAACGGTGCTGATCGATGCCGACAGCTACGAGCCGATCAACGGCGGGGACTACCCGTCCGGCACGCTGTTTTACGTCACGACCGGTTTTCACGACGTGCCGCGCCTGCTTCTGATGAGCAATCAGCAGCTGTATATTGCCCCCGGCGCGGTGCTGAATTCCCGCGTGCGCGTGGACGAATGTCAGGAAAATGTGAAAATTTTCGGGCGCGGAATCCTGCGGGATTACAACGACACCCGCGCCTTCAATTCCAACACCGACGAGCGGTTCTATTACCTCCTCACCCTCGGCAACAGCTGGGAAGAGGGAAAGATTTGCCGCAATGTGGAGGTCAAGGACATCATTCTGCTGGATCCGACCTCGTTTTCAATCGTATTCTTGGGCGCGCAGGACTGCCTGGCGGACAATGTAAAGGTGATTGCGGGCGAAATTTCCACGGACGGCTTTTCGTTCTGGGGAAACACAAAGCGGATCACGATCACAAATTCGTACCTGCACGTGGCTGACAACCTCTTTGTCTGCGGTGCGGGCGGAATGTGCGATGACATTTACTGCGAAAACTGTATGCTCGGCACGAGCATCAAGCTGTTTTTCCCGCAGGGGTTGATGGGAAAGAACAATGTGTTCAGAAATCTGCACGTGTTCCGTGCCACGATTTTCTATGAGGCAGTTGGCGGTTATACGGGACGGCTGTTTGCCGAAAATGTGTCGGCGATCGATTGCACGGACACGCTGTTTGTCAATACGGGAATGAGCATGAGCGGCATTGTCCCGCGCGAGTTTGAACTGAAAAACGTCACGCTTCCCGATACGCCCCGCAGCCGTCGGATCAATATCAACGCGAACAAAAGCGGCAAGGAAGTGGGCGGGTACACGTTCGGACTGCACAATGTGTATTATAACGATCGGAAGATTGAGACGGTACGCAGCGATTACGAGCTGACCTCCAATCTGTATCTGAAGGACGAGTCCACGGACGGGGCGCGGATCGACATCCGTTATACGGACGATTATTCCCCGGTTTTGCTCAATCGCACCAAGGCTTCGTATACGGCAATCAAGCTCTTTGTCGGACACCGTCCGCTGATGGCGCCGATTGCGCCGTATGAGAAGGACGGTGCGGTGAGAATCGACGGCGCGGCGGTGGCAGAAGCCTACGGCTTCGGCGTGTCGCAAAACGACGGTTTGCTGGCATTTTCGGATGAAAACACCTCCGTAACCGTTCATGTGGGCGAAGCGACGGCAGCGGTCAACGGCAAGTTTGTGTCCCTGTCCGCGTCGGCGGAGGAGATTGACGGACGGATGACGGTTCCGTTTGATTTCTTCGCTTCGGTGCTGGGCTTGGAGGCGCATTACGAATCTTACACCAAAAGCCTGCGCCTTGAAAATCTCTATCGCGCGGAAAATCTTCTTGCCGACGGCGATTTTGAGGATGTTCATTCTCTGCGTCATTGGACGACGCGGAATTTTACTTATGTCGTGAGAGCCGAAAAAGGGCATACGGGCAATTATTGTATGCAGTACAAAGGCACGACGAATTTCTCGGCGGGCAAAGGGCAGATGGGCGCGTATGCGTATGTGCTGGATGCGGTGCGGCAATACGGCGCGGGCGTTTACCGCGTGACCTTTTTTGCTAAGTCCGACTCGGAAAATCTGACCGACGCGACCGTCGGAGCGGGACTTTCCTGGCATTATAACGCCAATATTCTTCCGGAAAAAATGCAGCCGCTGACTGCGGAGTGGAAAAAATACACGTTTGATATTGAATTGGAGGAAAATCTGTTGCTGCGCGCCAAGAAGATGGCAATGAGCGTGGTCTGCGAAAACTGCGACAGTGTGCTGATCGACGACGTGACGATGATCAAACTGCCGTAATCCCCGTATTGCACGCGCCGTAAGGCGCGTGCAATTTGTTTGTGCCGAAATTCCTTGCAATTGCCGAAAAGATATGGTAGACTGAAAATGTATACTGTAAAAGACGGGGAACGACAATGAAAAAATGGCATAAAATTTTGTCTTTGATACTGGCTGCCATGCTTTTTTTGCCGCTGTTGACGGCTTTGGCAATACAGGGAAATGCGCAGGGGACGGATACCATCGTGACCTATCCCGAATACCCCGAAAGAGTCGCCCGCGATTACCTCTATGAGGTTTCCGTTTCGCAGGGAGGCAATCGCTATCGATTGCCGGTGTATAACTACGAGCGGCACGCGAATCACTATTCGGGAAACGGCGTGAACTCCGAAATGGATCGGCGGTTCTGCGAATTTTCATTCTCGTCGGGAGTCGTGACGGTGGAAATCACGGTGCATGAGGACATGACTTCGTATATGGTCATGCCTTCGGAGAAATCGATCGCGTCCGCGAATACGGGCAATACGGTCACGTTCACGATCGACGAACCGGGACAGTACGTGTTCCGCATCAACGACGACGATTACTATAATCTTGCCATTTTTGCGGATGCGGCGGAAACCGACGTGCCGAACCCTTCGGCGGAGAATGTGGTCGTGTTTGACGAGGAAAACCCCGCGCCGAAAAGTATCCAGCAGCGGGCGGACTCGTCCGTGAACAGCCAAACGCATACCTATTCGTATGCGGAGGGCACGACCCGTTATGAAGAAGGCACCGTGCTGTACTTTGCGGCGGGCTGGCATGATGTGACTTCTCTGGGACTGGACAGCAACCAGCAGGTGTATCTCGCGCCGGGCGCGGTGCTTAATTCCAGAATCCAGGTCAACGCCGACGCGGAAAACGTGAAGATTTTCGGACGCGGTATGCTGCGCGACGGCAACGACACCCGCGCGTATAACTCCGACGGACTGTTCAACTATCTGCTGAATATCGGCTACGGCTGGAATCCGCTTTGCGCGGCAAAGAACGTCGAAGTGCGCGACATCAAGCTGCTCGACAGCAAGTCGTTCAACGTGGTGTTCAATGCGGCAAAGAATTGCACACTGGATAATATTAAAATCATTTCCAACGAAATTTCTACGGACGGTATTTCTTATTGGGGCAGTTCCTCGGAAATCACCGTAAAAAACAGCTATATCTACGTCTGCGACAACCTTTTTGTGATCGGTGCAGGCGGCATTGTGCATGATTTGACGGTGGAGAACTGCGTGCTGGGAACGTCGGTCGCCCTGTTTTTCCCGCAGGCGGGAATGTCCGGAGAAAACAACGTGTTTCGCAATCTTTCGGTGTTCCGTGCAAACGGCATAATTTACGAAGTGACGGGCGGCTATCAGGGCGGCACGGTCACGATCGAAAATATGTCGCTGGTCGATTGCGTGCCGCTGCGCGGCAGCAGCACGCCGACAGGTGATTTCTTCGGTATCCGCAACACAACCGCCGGTAACGGCAACCTGAAAACCGTGGTGATGAAGAACATCGCGCTTCCGACCTATCCGTCGGGCAATGTGTCTGTTTCCACCCGCCGCGGAACGACGGACAGCAGCGGCAATTTCACGGAATCGACCTCAGCTTACGGCAACTGCCATGTGACGATCACAAACCTGTACACAGGCACACAGCCCGTGACCTATGATTCCGACACGGGTGTCGGAAGCGACAATATCCTCTATTATGCCGTGCCCGAAAATTCGACCGTGGGCGTGAAAAGCACGGTGAAAATCGTAAACGACGGCACGTACACGCCGCCGACGGCAAACCGCCGAACCGTCAGCACCACCGTGCCGAAGGTCTACCTCCGTTCCTCCGCCAAGGGAAGCAACGGAATTGACCGCACGGGACTCCGCGTCAATGCCCCGATTGCGGCGTTTGAGCAAAACGGCACCGTGTATGTCGATGCGGCAGCAATCGCGGAAAAATTCGGTTTCTCCGCCGACAAAAACGGCGCACAGCTGAGCCTGTACGACGAACAAACGGCGATTCGTGTGACGAAGGACAGCCGCACGCTTTGGGTTCGCGGCGAAGAACTGACCATGAGCGCACCTGCGCTGGAAAAAGACGGCAGAATCGCGGTGCCGTATGAGTTTTTTGAAAAGGCGTTTGCTCGCACGGCGACCTATACCGCGGCGGAAAAAACGGTCGTGATTCAAAACCTTGACCGCGGCGAAAACCTGCTGAAAAACGGCGATTTTGAAAGCCCGCATGCTCTGGAATCCTGGACGTGCTTTGACTTCACACCGCTGACCATCTCCGACGACGCACACAGCGGCAGTTACGCCATGCTGATGCGTCCGACGACGAACTTTTCCCTGAGTGACCCCGCGACCTCCTGGCGCGGCGGGTATCAGCTCGTGACCGATGTTGTCCGCCGGTACGGCGGCGGGGAATACACCGTGCGCCTTTGGGCAAGGTGCGATGACGAAACGGTCGGCGAATCGGCACTCATTGACACGGAGGTTTCCTGCTGGTACGGCATGAACGTCAGCGAAAAAACCGCACAGCCGCTGACGGCAGACTGGAAGGAATACGTCTTTAAGGTTCAGGTTTCCGACACCTCGGACGGGGTGTACGGCGATTGGGACATGAGGCACAACAACCGCTATTATCTCAATATTGCGTTCAAGGGCGCGAACCGTGTGCTGATCGACGACGTGACCTTTGTTAAGACAAGCTATGATACCAATTATGACTATCAGAAAAAGACCACAACCGCAAGCACCGATACCCTCGCTTTCGGCAAAACGGCGACGCTTTCCGTGACCAATATGTACGGCTTGGACGCCGAATTTCTGCCGACAAACGACGCGATTTCCGTGGAAAACGTCAGCGGAAATCTGACGAAAACCGCCACGCTGACCGTGCGTATGCCGAGCCGTTACGAGCGCACCTGCACGGTCTATGTCCGTGATCTTTCCTCCAGGCGGATCGTCGGCGAAGCGACCTTCACGATTCCCGCCGACCCGACCGCACCGCGCTACGCCGTGCGCATCGAGCCGCAGAACCGACAGACGGTGTTTTACCCGGGCGAAATTCCGAATCCGCATTGCCTGACGGTGTATTTCCAGGACGGCAGTTCGGAATCCGCAGCTTCCGGCTGGACGGTTTCCTATGACTTCTCAAAAGCGGGGAAAACCGCCGTGTCCTATGTTTATGACGGCGTTTTCCACACGTTTGACGCGACGGTGAAGGATGTCCGCGTGCAGTCGCTGAAAATCACCAAGCTTCCCGCAAAAACCGCCTATACGGTCGGTGAATCGTTTGACCCGACGGGCATGACCGTCACTGCCGTGTACAGCGATGGCGCGACGCGCGAAATCGGAGACTATCGCCTGACCGCGCCGACCTTGGACAAGGCGGGCAGTGCCGCAGTGACGCTGGAGCTTGGCGGCGCGAAAACGACGCTTACCCTCTCGGTTTATGAAAAAGAGATGCAAAACCGCGCCATCGGTGCGAATATCCGTATTGAGGGCGATACCCCTGCCATCCGCTTCGGAATGAGGGTGGTCAAGGATGCAAATTTTGACCGGTGGACCGACGGGAAAGAATATGAGTATCAGGAAAACGGCAACTGCGTGTTTGGTGCACTGCTGCTTCCCGCGGCGTGGATTCCCGAAGGAACCGACCTGCTGACTATGGCGCTGGACGGCGACAACCGTGTGCTGGATGTCACCGCAAAGTATATCTATGAACAGGACAGCCGTTCTTTGACCTATACCGCTGTGCTGACGGGGATTCCGAACACTTCGGAAGCCTATAACATGGAAATAACGGCATGCTTCTATGTGAAGTATCGCGCCGACGCTTCCTCCGAATGGGAGTACCGCGTGCTGGACAACGTCACGCGCTCGTATTACCGGACGGCGCTTGCGGCGCTCGACGGGGCGTATTCTTCCGAAAATCTTCCGAATCCGACCGAGGAACAGCGGGAGATCATCCGCCGCCTGCAGCTGATCCGCGACCGCGCGGAGGAGAAAACCTGGATGGGCGGAGACAATTGGTATTGACAGAAAAATGCGGCGCGCACGGATTTCCGTGCGCGCCGCATGGCGTGAAACAATGGACAGAATTGTGACAAATCCCGCGCGGTCGGGAACGTGATGCTGTCTTCCGGTGCGGCACTTTCGGAATCGGCAGCTTTTCGCTCGGCAGGCGCTTTTCTTACGTGTCGGATTGCCGAAAAAAGGCGTTCTCGGCGGAAGGGTCATGCAACTCGAGCGGGATTTTTCGGGCGGAAAACCGTACCCGTTCCAAGCAGAGAAAAACAAAAGGATTTCCATGCCGCGCCGCCGATTTTTCGGCGGCGCGGCATGGTTTCGGAAAGAAGCGAAACGAATCCCCCTGCGGGAAACGCCGAAGGCGTTTCCCGCAGGGGGATTGTGTTCTTCAGAAAAATCAGCGGAGGAACTGCTCGGCAAAACGTTTGGTAAACGCAATGCCGAATTCGCCCAATTCTCCGTTCCAGACGGCGGAATGCGGCTCAATGCTCAGATCGCCGTTATAACCGCGGGAATAGAGAATCGCGAAAATCGCACCCCAGTTGAGGTCGTCCATGCCTGCGGGCGGATCGTCCACATACCCCGTGCCGGCGAGCACCACGCCTTTGAGATGCACGTGTGCCACACGGCGTCCCCAGTCGGAAAGCTGTCCGAGATAATCCTCATGCCGCTTGTAGGCATGAGATGCGTCAAATTTGATCATCAGTCCGGGCAATTCGCCGAGAATGATTTTCCACTGCTCCGGCGAGGTGACAAAATTGTTCCAGTCGCAGTTTTCCACCGCCACACGAATCCGTCCGTCGGCGTGTTCCAGCAGGCGGCGGAAGAAAGTGATGGCGTGCGTGTAGTTCTGATACAGGCTGATGCTTTCGTCGTAGTTGCAGCCGCAGACAAACGTCTTGGCTCCGACTTCGATTGCCGCGTCCATCAGACGGAAGTATACCTCTGCCTCCGCCTCGTCGATTTTGCCGTCGTGCATCAGTGTGTGATACCATCGTCCGACGCAGGGAATGTCAATACCGTAAGCCGCGATGCGGGCTTTGACCGCTTCGACGTCGGCAATGAATTTTTCACTGTCCTCGCGGTTGTTGCAGCAGACCTCAATAAAGGAAAGTCCTTCCTTTTTTGTTTGTTCAAAGTGTTCGTCGCCGAACTTGTTGATTCTTCCGATTCTCATAGGATTCCTCCTCCGCAGTCATAGATTTCATGATAACACACAGAAAAGAAAAGTCAAGCATTTTCAGAACTTTTTTTCCTCCAGCGCGCGCTCCGTTTCGCGGATGGCTTCCATGGCGGCACGGTCGCTGTGATTGATGATATAGGTGTAGATCGCGTCGATGATGCAAAGCTGGGCGATTCGGGAACTGAGGGCAAGAATGGAATACCGCGTTTCTTCCGCCTTGGTGAACAGCGAGACGTCGCTCTGGCGGGTGATCGGGGACGCACCGTAGTTTGTGATGCAGACCGTGAAAGCGCCCGCCTCCCGTGCCAGCCGCATGGCGGACACGACGTCCACGGAGGAGCCGGAATGGGAGATGCCGAGAGCAACGTCGCCGGACTTTAGATGGGATGCGGCGATGGCTTGCATGTGGTTGTCGCAGTAGGCACTGGCGTACAGCCCCGCCCGCAGGAATTTGTGCTGGGCGTCCACGGCGATCGGCGCGGAGTTGCCCAGACCGAAAATGGCAATGTTTCCCGCGTGCATGAGCGCTTCGGCGGCGCGATCCATTGCGTCGCGGTCGAGAACGCTGCGGGTGTATTCGAGTGCCGCGGAAATTTCGGATTCGCGCTTGCGGAAAATGTCAAAACAGCTGTCGGATCGCAGCACGGCATCCGGTTCGGCGGGAGCGCCGTTGGCGGACAACTCCTGCGCAATGCTGATTTTCAGTCCCTGATACCCGACCTGCCCGAGACGGCGAGAAAAACGGACGATGGTTGCGTCGCCGCAGCCGCAGACATTGGCAAGCTCGCTGATCGACATTCCGATCAGTTGCTGCGGGTGAACGAGGATCCAGTCGGCGATGCGCTTTTCACCGCGTCCCATCTGGGGGTAGAGTGCTTTGATTGCCATGAATACCGATGTCATAAACTTCCTCCCAATTGAAAAAATACTCCGAAAGTGGAGCAAATTTCCACTATAATCGTAAAAAACAGTGAAAAAAAATTCCAAAATCTCTTGAAAAGTGTCATTTTCCGTGATACAATAGAAAGGATGAAAAGGCATTGGAAACAGCCTTTTCGGGTTGCTTCCATTATAACAGATTTGCAGAAAAAAAGAAAGGGCGAATTTTATGCTGAACTATTCTGTAAAAATCGGTCTGGCACCGGTTCGGCGTGACGTGACTCCCCGTCCCGGCATTTTCAACTGGGAAAAGGCGGAGGAGCGGGGTGTGCGGTATGTGAAATACATCACCGAGCATTTCACGCAGGAGGGCGTTTCGTTTGTCAATGTGGACGGCGTCAACGACCGTGGGATCATTTATACCGAGGCGGACGCCGAGGCGATGGCAAAACGCTTCATCGACGAGCAGGTTGATGCCGTGCTGATTATCAACTGTAACTTCGGCAACGAGGAAGCCGCGGCAACCCTGGCAAAGAAAGTCGGCAAGCCCGTGCTTCTGTGGGCGCCGCTGGATGATGTGTTCGAAGAGGACGGCACACGCTATACGGACAGCCAGTGCGGACTGTTCGGAATGTCCCGTCAGTTCATGCGCCGCAGAATTCCCTATACTTATATCCCGAACTGCCGCATCGAGGACAAGACGTTTTCCGAAGGTCTGGAGCGGTTCATCACCGTGGCGTGCATGGTGAAGAATTTCCGCGGCATGAGAGTCGGACAGGTCGGACTTCGTCCGAAGCCGTTCTGTTCTGTGATTTACAATGAAAGCGAACTGATGGAAGAGTTTGATATCCGCGTGATTCCGATCAATATGGCAGTGGTGATTGATCGGTACAACAAGATCCTTGCCGAGCGCATGGAGGAATGTAAGAAGGGCGCGGAGATTCTTCGCCGTGATTATGAAGTGGACGATCTGTCGGCAGATAAACTGGAAAAGATTTACGCGTTTGTCCTGCTGTATATTGATCTGTTCCGCGATTTTGATCTGGATGTCATGGCGTCCGAGTGCTGGACGTCGATGCAGCTGGCACTGAATGCCATGCCGTGCGCCGCGTTCAGTATTTTGGCGGATATGGGTTATGTCATCGCGTGCGAGACGGACGTTCATGCCGCAATCACGATGGGACTGCTCAAATGTTCCACCCGCGGCAAGAAGATTCCGTTTTTGGGCGAGTTCACGGTTCGCCATCCCGAGGACGAGAACGTGGAGCTGATGTGGCACTGCGGACCGTTTGCTCATTCGCTCAAACACAAGGACAGCCACAGCAAACTGGTGAATATGCGTCCGTGGTTCTATGTGCATGACGGCGAGTTCACCGTGGCGCGTATGGATCAGGAGTACGGCAAGTATTCGATTCTCAACGGCACCTGCAAGTCGGACAAGGGACCGATGACCTTCGGCACCTATCTGTGGGGACGGTTCAACAACCTGCCGCTGTGGGAAAAGCGCATGATTGAGGGACCGTATATTCATCATGTGTCCGAGATCGAGGGCGACCATACGGCGGAACTTGAAGAATTCTGCAAGTTTATCGGCAATGTAACCGACGAGGTTATCAAATAAGAAAAGGAGAACGGAAAGTGCTTTACAACGAATTTCTCAATGACATGATTGTTACCGAGCTGGAGGACGCCGTCGGCAGAGAAAACTGTTCGACCAGAGAGATCGATAAGATCACGCACAGCGTCGATTACTACTGGCTGTCCCGTATGTGGGCGGATCGCGGGCACCGTATGCCCGAGGCGGACGTCGTGGTTTCCCCGAAGGACGCCAAAGAGGTTTCGGCGGTGCTGAAAATCGCCAACTACTACAAGATTCCCGTCACCACTTGGGGCGGCGGCGGCGGAACACAGGGCGGTGCCATTCCGGTCGCGGGCGGCATCGTGCTGGACACCAAGCGCATGAACAAGATTTATGACGTCAACGAACAGGGAATGTACATCGAGTGCGGCACCGGTGCGATTTATAAACATATCGAATGGGTCGCCAACGAGCGCGGCTATGCCACCATGCACTATCCGAGTTCTCTGACCTGCTCCACCGTCGGCGGCTTTTTGGCGCACCGCGGAATCGGCGTCGTGTCCACGAAATACGGAAAGATCGACGATATGACCATGCAGATGGAGGTCGTTCTCCCCAACGGCGATATCATCGAGACTTCTCCCGCACCGAAGCATGCGGCAGGACCCGACCTGAACCAGATTTTCATCGGTTCGGAGGGAACGCTGGGCGTTATCACCAAAGCGCAGATGCGCATTTACGCACAGCCCGAAGAAAGACGCTTCCGCGGCTTTTTGTTCAAAAATATGACCGCAGCGTTTGATGCGGCAAGAGAACTGCTTCAGAAGTTCAAACCGTCCGTCATGCGTCTGTACGACCCTGCAGAGACCGCTTCACTGATCAAGAAGATCGTCGGTGTGGAACGCGAGGGTGCGTTCATGAACGTGGCGATCGAGGGTGTCTCCGAGATGGTGGCACTGGAGGAAAAAATCCTGCTGGATACCTTTGCAAAATACGGCGCGGAGGATCTGGGCAGCGAATACGGAGAGAAATGGTGGAAAGAGAAGATCACGTTCTTCTATCCCGGTCATATGATGGATCTGCCGCAGATGTTCGGTACGATGGACACCATTGCTCCCTACGGAACGATCGAGAAGATCTACTGGGCGATGAAGGAAGCCATCGAAACCAACTTCCCGATGGCAAAATTCATTGCGCACTTCTCTCACTGGTACGAGTGGGGCGCCATGGTCTACGACCGCTTTATTGTCAACGATGTGCCGCAGGATCCGCACGAAGCACTGCGCCTGCATCAGGCAATCTGGACGACCGGTGTGCGCACGGCGCTGGCAAACGGCGGTGTGGTCAACGATCACCACGGCGTCGGCATTAAGCTGGGCAGACTGATGAAGGAACAGTACGGTCCTGCCATGCAGGTGTTCACCGGCATCAAAAAACAGCTTGACCCCAACGGCATCATGAACCCGTTCAAGCTCGGACTGTAAGGAGGAGAAGCAGATGTTAATTTCAAATAAAGCCAAACAAACCATCGACGCCTGCCGTTTCTGCTGGATGTGCCGGCATATCTGCCCGATCGGAAATGCGACCGGTCAAGAGAGAGAAACCGCCCGCGCCCGCGCGCTTGCCCTGTCGCTTGTCGAGCGCGGCGCCGCAAAGCTGGAGGATGTGGCGGATAACGTGTACGAGTGCGCTCTTTGCGGTGCCTGCACGAAGGAATGTGCCACCGGTTGGGATCCGATTCTGTTCACGAAGGAAGTCCGCCGCGAAATCGCAATGGAGGGGCTGCTTCCGAAATATATCGAAACCATGCTGGACAATCTGGATGCCACAGGCAATGCCTACGGTGTCAAGAGCCTGAATGCGAAGCTGAAAAAAGCCATTGCTTCCGCTTCCGAAAAGACCGATACCCTGCTGTTTTTGGGACAGGACGCACGCACCAAAGCACCGACCTATGCGATTGAAGCCATCGAGCTGCTGCAAAAGGCGGGCGTGAAGTTCACGGTGCTGGAAAATGAGCCGAACAGCGGTTGGGTGTATGATACGTTGGTCGGTGCGACCGACGAGACCAAGGAAGTCATGAAAAAAGCGGTCGAGACGCTCAATGAATATAAAACCGTGATTGCACTGGATCCGGTCGATGCCAAGACCTTCCTGCGCGAGTATAAAGAGTGGGGACTGGGACTGAAGGCAAAGGTAGAAACCTTTACATCGGTTGCCGCAGGACTGCTCAAAAAGCTCAAACCAAAAAAGAGCGAACACAAACTCTCTTTCCAGGATCCGGCACAGCTTGCGCGTGATCTGGAAGAGACCGAGCCGGCAAGAGAAATCCTCAACGCCTGCGGAGAAAACTGCGAAATGCTGCTCCACGGCAAGGACACCATGTTCGGCGGCAATCTCCTGATGAACGAGTATATGCCCGATACTATGGCAAAAGTGGCGGCAGATCGTTGGGTGAACTTTGAAGCAACCGACGCACAGACATTGGTGTGTGCAAGCCCCTCCGAGTATGAGGTGCTGAAAATGCACAAACCCGCAGGCAAAAAGATCGTGACGGTTGCCGGGCTGTTGCTCGACGCCTGCAAATAAAAGGGAGGCAGTCGTATGCTGGTGAGCTTCAAGGAAATCCTTGCAATGGCGGAAAAAGGCGATTTTGCCATTCCCGCATTCAATGTGTACAATATGGAAACAGTGATCGGCGTGTTCAATGCGGCGCAGAAAGCACACGCGCCGGTGATCATGCAGATCTATCCGCGTCTGATCAAAGAGCAGGCGGGCTATTTCCTCGCGCCGTCCGTGCTGGCGGCGGCAGCAAAAGCCGATGTGCCGGTGTGCTTCCATCTGGATCACGGTCCGTCGGAGCTGGAAACAACGCGCGCTCTGCGCTACGGCGCAACGGGCATCATGATCGATGCGTCGAGCCTTCCGTATGAGGAGAATATCGCGCTGACCCGCCGTGTGGTGGAGACCTGCGCTTATGACGGCGTGCAGGTAGAGGGCGAGCTCGGTCATGTCGGTTCGGTCAATGACGACAGTATGGACGAATTCACGAACGTGGAGGAAGCAAAGAATTTCGTGGAGAAAACGGGCGTGGCGGCGCTGGCGGTGCTGGTCGGAAATGCGCACGGACGGTATAAAAAACCGCCGAAGCTGGATATCACCCGTATCGCGGATATCCGCAAAGCGACGGGTACTCCGCTGGTGCTGCACGGCGGCTCCGGCATCCCCGACGAGGAAATTCGCGCGGCAATCCATGCGGGCATCCGCAAGATCAATTTTGCTACGGACATCTGCTATGCGTTTCTGGACAAGGTGGACGAAGTGTACCACCGCCCCGAACGGATCATTGCCATCGATAACTTCATGAAAGAGCCGATCCAAGCGGTCACAGAGTTCGCGCTGAACAAAATCGCGTTGGTCGGTGCGGAGAATAAAGCATGAGAGACATTGTAGGAATCGGCGCCGCCGTGTTTGATACGCTGATCACCCTGCCGCAGTATCCGACAGAGGACACCAAACTGCGTGCGGAGGGAACCAAATCGGTCGGCGGCGGACCTGCCGCCACGGGCATTGTGGCGGCGGCAAAACTCGGCGAAAGCACCGGATTTATCGGCGTGCTGTCCTCCGATGCGGGCGGACAGTACCTTCTCAAAGATTTTGAAAAATACGGTGTGGACACTTCCACGATCGATGTTCTGGACGGCTATCGCTCGTTTTCAAGCTGTATCTGGCTCAGCCGCGCCTCCACGTCTCGCACCTGCGTGTTTGATAAGGGCGATCTGCCCCCGCTGAAGCTGAACGACCGCCAGAAACAGGCGATTCGCGAAGCAAAGGTGTTGATGGTGGACGGCAACGAGCTTTCCGCCGCCGTCGAAGCGGCGAAAATCGCGCGCGAGAGCGGCACCTTGGTGCTGTATGACGCGGGCGGACTGTATGCGGGCATCGAGGAGCTTTTGCCGTATGTGGACATTCTGATTCCGTCGGAGGAATACGCTCTCGGAATCACCGGCGAAAGGACCGCCGAAAAGGCAGCAGAGCGGCTGATGGAAAAATATCATCCAAAGATGATTGCCGTCACCCAGGGAAAACGGGGCGGAATTCTTCTTTGTGACGGAACGGTCACCGCGTACCCGATCTATGACACTCCCGTGGTCGATTCCAACGGCGCGGGCGATGTGTTCCACGGCGCGTTTGCGGCGGCACTGGTGAAGGGATATTCCTATCTCCGTGCCTGCCACTATTCCAGCGCTGTGTCGGGACTGAAATGCACCGGTGTCGGCGCACGGGAAAGCGTGCCGACGCACGAGGAAACACTGGCATTTTTAAGGAGGAACGGTTATGACATTTAAAAGACATTGGGACGTCGAGAAAAACGGCGTGGCACATTTGTATGAAATCGGCAGCAGCGCCTGCCATATGATGGAAATTGACGCGGTTCACCTGAAAGCGGGCGAGAGCGCGGATTTCTCCACCGAGGAAATGGAATACGGCACCGTCATTCTTGGCGGCACCTGCACAGTGACGGGCGACGGCATGAACTATGAGAACATCGGCAAACGCAAGAATGTGTTTGACGGTAAGGCGTATGCCTTCTACGTGCCGCGTCACAAAAAATTCACGGTGAAAGCCGTCACCGACGTGAAATTCATGATCACCAAATGCCCGAGTGATGCCGACTATGAGCCGGTGCTGGTTACGCCCGACGACGTGATCGTCAAGCATCTGGGCAAGCCCGGCTTCGAGCGTGAGGCGCATTTCATCATCGATGAACGCCTGAAGGCTTCGCGCGTGTATATCGGCGAAAACTTCATCACGGGCGGTCAGTGGTCGTCCTATCCCGGACATAAGCACGACGTCAACAATATGCCGACCGAGGGCTTTGCCGAGGAAATCTATTATTACGAATTTGACCGCGGCACCGGTTACGGCATCCAGCAGGCGTATACCTACGACAAGAAGATCGACGAAGCGTATGCGGTGCGCAACAACGATATCGTGGAGCTTCCGAAGGGATATCATCCCTGCTGTGTGGCGCCGGGATACACGGGCTATCTGCTGTGGATGATGAGCGAGGACAACCGCGGATTCTTCATGACGACCGATCCGGATCATGCCTGGCTGAATAAGTAAAAACGGACGGGCGGCATCCGAAAGGATGCCGCCCGTCGAATTGCGGAGGAACAAGGGAAATGCTTGAAAAACTGAAAAAGGAAAACCCCGGACTGAAGCTGTACAGCGTGCACGATCGGGAATTTGAAACCTACGGCAAGGTGCTGACACTGGATGCCGGAAAACTCAAGGAAGCCGCGGCGGCATTGCCGATGCCCGCGGAAGGGTCGGTGTACGAAGCGTCGGTTCCGTCGTTGGAAAAGACGGCGCTGTTTGACGTGCTGGAAAAGGAAGTTTACGGCGAAATGCCGATTCAGATCGGCGATTGCCGCGGCTTCAACAACCGCCTCAACGGCTTGGAATGGCATATCGGCAGTGAAATCAATGTTGGCGTTACGCCGTTTGTCCTGCTTTTGGCGCATCAGTGGGATTTTCACGACGGCTTCGTGGATTCCGCAGACGTCAAGGCGTTTTATGTGGCGGAAAACGACGTGATCGAAGTCTACGGCACCACGCTGCACTTCTGCCCGTGCCAGATCGATGAAAAAGGCTTTAACAGCATTGTCGTACTGCCGAAGGGAACGAACGTCCCGCTGGAAACCGAGACGCACGATCCGCTCCTGTTCCGCAAAAACAAGTGGCTGGTGAGCCATGTGGACAACGAAGGACTGATCGCCCGCGGCGTGGTGAAAGGCATCCGCGGGGAAAATCTCACGGTCAAAGGAGTCACAAAATGAAGTATACATTAGGAGTGGACTTCGGCGGCGGCGCGTCCAAAGCGACGCTTTTGTCGCAGGAGGGCAAGGTCTGCGCGGAAAACACGGTGGAATACCCGACCGATTACCCCCAACCCGGCTATGCCGAGCAGGATCCCGAGAACTGGTACCGTGCCGTGCGGGAGAACATTGCCGCGGTGCTGAAAAAGAGCGGCGTGGATGCGTCGGATATCGCGGCGCTGTGCCTGGATGCCGCGACCCATACCGCTGTGGTCTGCGATAAGGATTTTCACGTTCTGCGCCCGTCGATCTATTGGACCGACTGCCGCAGTACCGAGGAATGTCGTTTTTTGCGGGAAAATTATCATGAACTGATTCTGAAAACCGCCTATCATTATGTCGATACCATCTGGACGCTTCCCCAGCTGATGTGGATCAAAAACCACCAGCCGGAGCTTTGGGCGAAAACCGAAAAGATTCTTTTTGCCAAGGACTATGTGCGCTACCGCCTGACGGGAGAGTACTGTACCGACGAGATCGAAGCGCAGGGAAGTATGCTCTTTGATTGCCGCACCATGACCTGGTCGAAGGAACTGTGCGACCTGATCGGACTGGATACCGCGAAACTCCCCGCCCTGAAAAAACCGACCGATGTCATCGGAGCGGTGACCGAAGCGGCGGCAGCCGATACCGGTCTGAAAGCAGGCACTCCGGTGATCTGCGGCGCGACCGATACGGTCATGGAGGTGTTTGCGGCAGGCGCGGTGAAGAAGGGACAAATGACGCTGAAACTCGCCACGGCGGGACGCATCTGCGTCATCACCGATCGTGCCTATCCCGACCGCGACCTGATCAATTATTCCCATATTGCGGACGGACTCTGGTATCCCGGCACGGCAACCAAGGCGTGCGCGTCGTCGTACCGCTGGTACCGTGACACCTTTGGCGAAAGCTATAAAGAACTGGACGCCGGGGCAAAGGAAGTGCCGCTCGGCTGTGAGGGGCTGATGTATCATCCGTACCTCAACGGCGAATTGACGCCCTATGCCGATCCGCTTCTTCGCGGCAGCTTCACGGGCATCCGCGCGGGACACACCAAGGCGCATTTCAGCCGTGCGGTGCTGGAGGGCGTGGCGTTTTCGATGCTGGATTGCCTGACAGCGCTGAAAAAGAGCGGCGTGGCGTGCGGTACTCGGGCGACCGCCATCGGCGGCGGCACGCAGAGTCCGCTTTGGCGGCAGATCACGTCGGATATGCTCGGAATCGAGCTTGTCTGCGTGAAAAACAGTGATTCGTCCTTCGGTTCCGCGATGCTCGCGGGCGTGGCGGCGGGATTTTTTGAGAGTCCCGAGGATGCCGTCGCGCGCTGCTCACAGATTGTGTCAGTGACGAAGCCGAATCCGGAGAACACGGAAAAATACGCGGAGATGTTTGCGCAGTATAAGAAAATTCACGACGCACTCGCCCCGATCTACCATGAAATGTGAGGTTCTATGAGAGTCATTGTTTGCGTCAAACAGTCCTGCAAGGAACTCAATCCCTTTGATGCCTGCGCCGTGGAAGCGGCACTGCGCATCGAGGGCGCCGAGGTCATTGCCGTGAGTATGGGGCGTCCCGATGTCGAGGATATGCTCCGATATCTGACGCGTCTCGGCGTTTCCCGCGGCATTCTGCTCAGCGACCGCGCCTTTGCGGGAGCGGACACGCTCGCGACGTCGTATGCGTTGAGCCTGGCGGTGCAAAAACTCCGCCCCGACCTGGTACTCTGCGGCAGACAGAGCATTGACGGCGATACCGCACAGGTTGGACCGGGACTGGCGGCATTGCTTCGGATGCCCGTGATTCCGTATGTGCTGGAGATGTCGGTGACCGAAAAAGAAGCGGTTTGCCGGACACGTCTGGGCGATCGGACGGCGCCGCTCCCTGCGGTGCTGACGGTCGAGCGCATCAACGAGCTGCGCTTTCCGAAACTGCGCTCCAAGGTGGGCGTCACCGAGGTGTGGGACGCCGAAACGCTCGGTGCCGATGTCCGTCGGTGCGGATTGGCGGGTTCGCCCACCAAGGTGGTGCAGAGCTTTGAAAATCAGAGCGGCAGACGCCATTGCCGCATGATCTCCAAGGAAGAACTGCGCACAACGGTCGAAACCGCAATGAAAACTCCGCGCGTGACCCTTTCCTCCGCCGAACATACGGGAAAACGTCTTTCCGCCGTGTGGGCAGTCGGGGAAAAGGCGGCGGAAAAGGCGCGGGAGATTGCCGATACGGTGACCGTGATTCGGGAAACCGATCCGACGGCACTTCTGGAGCGGGCAACACGGGAAAAACCGTCGGTGATTCTGTTTGACAGCTCGCTTGAAAGCCGCGTGCTGGCACCGCAGGTGGCGGTGCAGCTGCAAACGGGACTGTGCGCGGATTGCACAAAGCTGGAAACCGACGGAGAACAGCTGTTCATGTACCGTCCCGCCTTCGGCGGCAATATTGTCGCCAAAATCCGCTGTACCACCCGCCCCACCATGGCGACCGTGCGTACCCTGGAGGGGCGCTGTGCCGAACTGATTCTCGCGGGCGGCAGAGGTGTCATCGGGCAGGAAGAAGCGATGCAAAAGGCGGCGCGCGCCATCGGCGCACAGTGTGCCGCGTCGCGCGCGCTGGTGGACGCGGGAAAAGCGCCGTATGAGTGGCAGATCGGCTTGACGGGCCGCACCGTCAGCCCGCAGGTGTACCTTGCCGTGGGCATTTCCGGTGCGGTACAGCACGTGTGCGGCATGGAAAGTGCGCATACGGTGATTGCTGTGAATCCCGACAAAACCGCGCCGATTTTCGACTATGCCGATTTCGGCGTTTGCGCCACGGCAGAAGAGGTTTTTTCTTTGCTTTGTGAAGAAAAATAAGCAAAAAAACGCCGGATTTCGGCGTTGAGAAAAAAGAGGGGGGCACCCCGCCGATGAAATCGGCGGGGGGCCCCCCCCCCGGCTTTTTTGTTACGCTCGTTTTTGCGCAGTCGGCAGATTGCCGATGACAATGCCGGAGGAGATCAGCAGGAAGGCAAGCAGATACGGGAGATTGAAAACATCCTCCTTGAGCAGAACGGCGCTGAAAACACAGGCAAAAAGCGGTTCGGCAAACTTGACGATCAGCAGCTTTGACAGCTCCATCGTGCGCTGGACATGGTAAAATAACGTGTAGCCCGCGATCGACGCGGTGCAAAGGTACAGGAAAACCAGGAGCGACTGCGGTGTCACGGCAGAAATTTTTCCTCCCATTGCCGACGAAATCAGCAGCAGTACCGTTCCGCCGAAAAGCTGAGAAATTCCCGTAATCCAAAGCGGCGAGGTCTCTTTGGCGCATTTTCCGCTGATGACCATTGCCGCCACGGAGCAGACCGACGCCAGAACAATCAGCAGATCCCCCGTGGAGAAGGTGCCGAACGAAGCACCGTTGATGACGAGCAGACCGAGAAATCCGACAACGGCGCCGATGGTTTTTGTTACGGAGAACCTTTCGCCCTTCACGAACAGAAACGAAAAGCACGCGAACAGAAGCGGGGCAATCTGTTTCAGAATGGCGGTTTTCGAGCTTTCGGTCATGGTTAGCCCCACATAGGTGAAACCGTAATGCAAAACAATTGCGAAAATTCCCATCACGCAGATGCGCCGCAGATTTTTCCCACGGGGCTTTGATGCCGCAGCCTTGGAAAATCGCGCCATCAGACACACCGCCGCGCCGCAGAAAACAAACCGCATCGCGGCGAACATCAGAATGTCCGCCGTGCGGTCGGTGTGAATGTCGAACACGCGGTACCCGATTTTAATCATCGGAAACAGCGATCCCCACAGCATCATCACGACCAGCGAAAGCAGGAGATCGGTGAGCAAAGACGGTTTTTTGTTCAATCCTCGCACACCCTCAGTACCACCTTTCCGACGTTTTTGCCGTTTTCCAGAATGGCGTGCGCTTCCTCCGCGCGTTCGATCGGAAGCACCCGATAAACGGACGGTCTGATTTTTCCGCTTTCAAGCAGCGGCCAGAGCTTTTCCGTGATTTCCTTCAGGAGCGTGGCTTTTTCCTCGGACGAGCGTTTCCGGAGCATACTGCCGACAAGATGCAGCCCTTTGGTGAGGATCGGACGCAGCTGTACGGTCGTCTCCGTGCCGGCGAGCGTGGAAATAATCACCCAATATCCGCCCTGCGCCATGTACGGCAGACTTTCGCCCAACGCTTTTCCGCAAAGGCAGTCCATTGCTACGGAAACGGGATGTCCCTGCTCTTCCTCTTCCTTCAAAGCCGCCGATACCGACTCTGCGGAAGAATTGATGATCCTGTCCGCACCAAGGGGCTTGATTTTCTCCGCGATTTCGTCCGACAAAACGGAGGTGATCACTCTTGCCCCAAAGGCTTTTGCCATCGGGATTGCCACCGAAGCAAGCCCCGATGCGCCCGCGGGAATGAACGCGGTCTGTCCTGCCTTCAGATGTCCTTCGTAAAACAGATTCAGATAACAGGTGGCATAGGCTTCGGGCAGCGATGCCGCTTCCTCAAAGGAAAGGTTTTTCGGCATTGCCATCACCATGCCGTAAGGCGCGCAGACGTATTCGGCGTATCCGCCTCCGCCCAGCAGAGCGCATACCTTGTCGCCGATTTTTTTGCCGCTGTTTTCTTTCGCCTTTTCTCCCATGGCTTCAATCACGCCGGAAACCTCAAGTCCCATCCATTCCGGCCAGCCCTTCGGGGAAGGGTAGGTGCCTTTCCGCTGAAGGAGATCCGCCCGATTCAGTGCCGCCGCGTGAATCTTGATCAGAATTTCGTCCTCCTTCGGCACGGGCTTTTCCACGTCGCGCCAGACGAGGTGTTTGTTTTCGTCCACAAGCATTGCTTTCATCTCAGTCGCTTCCTTTCATGGATACCTGGCAAAACGGCTTCGGCGCCAGAAAAACGGGCGCAGAGACTATCGGGGAAAAAGCAACCCGGCTGAGCGGGCAAAGTGTGCCGACCGGCTACGGTCTGCTTACGCTTTTTGCCCTGCGGGAGCTTGGCTTGTTGCCTGCCAAAACGGCAAAGATTGCCACAGTGGCAGACGCGCTTGCGGCAAGACTCTGCGGTCTTCCTTTTGCGCCCATGCATCCTTCGAATGCGGCAAGCCTCGGCTTTTTCAATATAGAAAAAAACGCTTTTGCGGAAAAAGAGATTTCTTTGCTCGGCATCCCGCTTTCACTTCTGCCTCCGGTTGCGGATGGATTTCTGACGGTCGGAGAATACCGCGGCATTCTGAAGTGACCCCAAAAAGTTAGACAAAAAATAAGAATAAAAATTGTTCAAGCTACCGAAAGGGCTTGCTGTCTGTGAATTGCAGGCGGCAAGCCCTTAAGTTTTGCCTTAATCCTGCGATTGTTGTAATAATCCAGATAGCAAGCAAATCCGGTGAGTACCCACCGGAGAAAAATCAGTTAAGGAGACCCTGCCCTTAACATCTTATGATGCCTTTCAGAGAGCGAAAGACAAGCCGGGTTTCAAGGCAAAGCATGAAGCCGAGCTTGTGATCTTTGAGGCAGCGCGGAGTACACTGCTTGCCATGCAGGGCGATGAAAAACTGCCGAGCTTAAAGACGCTGCAAGCAGAACAGCAGAGACTTCTTGAAGAGCAGCAGCGGCTCTATGACGAACGCGCGAAGCTCAAAAAGGAAGCACGGATGATCGACACGTTGAAGGCAAACGTGGATGATTTCCTCAAGCCAAACACAGGGCGCAACCAAGAGCAGAAGCGAGATAACCAGAGAATAACCGAAAAGCCTGTGCTGATTTCATTCGGCACAGGTTTTCCCTTTTGCGGAATACTGTCCCGCCCTCATACGCAGAACAAATCGTGTAAATCGGTTGTATTCACCCAAAATTCACGAAACTCTATTGAACAGAAGACTCGCTTGTGCTATAATGTATGTTAGGATTATTTTACATACTCTGCTGAGGTGAAAGTCATGAAAGCAAGCTACAAAAAATTGTGGAAACTGCTCGTCGATAAGGAAATGAGCAAAGGTGATCTTCATAAGGCGTCTGGTCTTTCTTCAAGCACAATGACCAAGCTCAGAAAGGGTGAAGATGTGTCAATGGAAGCTCTGAGAAAAATCTGCATTTGCCTCGGCTGCAATATCGGTGACATCGTGGAGTTTGTTCCTGACAACACTCAGTCCTGAATATGGGACAGGCAATATGCTATGATAGGCTAATAAGATTGGAGCAATGTGATGGATCAGACACACCCTTATAACGGCAGCTTGACTGCTGAACAGTTTCTCTTCTA
>ERZ808246.433-NODE-433-length-35532-cov-5.160837_pt1 | contig 35532 bp, 30 predicted proteins | sample MGYA00521083_ERZ808246 | MGnify/ENA primary metagenome ERZ808246 (study PRJEB31516, sample SAMN03275577) | gut metagenome | biome: mammalia-associated habitat; material: feces | host: Papio cynocephalus | place: Kenya | collected 2012-07-07 ...
AGTTATATAAACTTAAATATCAGAGAGTTATAAATTATTCAGCAAACACTAATTAAAACAGTCAAATTTGGAACAGAAAAGCAAGTTTTTATTCGTTTCCTGTTCCAAATTTAGCTACCTTTACAGTATGATAATGGATATATGCTCTCAGTCTACGACTTGACAACTGAGCAGCAGAAAAGGAATGCCACTTTTGAAGTAAATCAGCAGATTATTCTTGCTGGTCTCTACAATGGTGGCTTTTTCAACGTAGCAGCCTTCTACGGTGGAACTTGTCTCCGCATCTTCCACGGCCTGCAGCGATTCTCTGAGGATATGGATTTTTCTCTTCTTTCTCCAAGCGACAAATTTGATTTTACGCAGTACTTTCAGCCTATTGTTGACCAATTCGCGATGGTGGGCTGTATCGCCTAACATTTAAGGGATTGGGGCGAATCGGATGACTGTCAGTCATCGCAATCTACTGTAATCAATGGTCATGTTGTTGAAAATATCCGTATAGAAGAAACATATAAGGGTAACTACCACCTGAACGTCTCAAGCCCAAATGGAGACAATTCATATATATAACAAATCAGTCTGTCGGTTATAAACAGTCTTCACAACCAACAGACTTGCAAAGGAAATCCACTTCTGTCTTCTGACAAAATTTACCATTCTCTTCATTGCCTCTTATTGTTGTCGTTTTCTCATTTGCCTAAAGTATCTCCAAAGCAATGGCAGCACAGGCTTCGGCATCTGCCAGGGCATGATGGTGGTTGGTAAGGTCATATCCGCAGCGGGCAGCAATAATGTCGAGATTATGGCGGCCACCGGGCCATACCTGCCGCGATTTTACAAGTGTACAAAGGAACTCGTAGTCGGGATAGTCCATCTGATATACACGGAAAACGGCTTTCAGGCAACTCTCGTCAAAGGCTTTGTTGTGGGCAACCAGCGGCAGTCCTTTAATCTTCGGCTCTATCTGCCTCCACACATCGGGAAAGACAGGGGCATTCTCGGTATCGGCGGCTGTCAATCCATGCACCCGGCTACACCAGAAGTTGTAATACTCCGGCTCTGGCTTTATGAGAGAATAGAACTCATCCACCTTTTTGCCATTCTTGTATATCACCACGCCAACAGAGCATACAGACGAACGCTCACTGTTGGCTGTTTCAAAATCTATTGCTGCGAAGTCTTGCATATTCAATACCTTATTTTTTTCAATATAACGATTTAGCGGCGAATTTATTGTATATGTGTATAAAATCAGCAATATCTTGACAACATACAACCATTAACCAACATTAACTCTGTCTTCTTTGTCTTTTTCAAAGCTAATGGTTACTTTTGTAGCCTAATATTGATTATAAAGCATTTAAGAGAATGACTAAGGCTATAAAGGAAACTGTGTTCACCGACTGTCCGATACGCAATGTGCTGGCAAGGATTTGCGACAAGTGGTCGTTGCTCGTGATGTATACGCTAAACAGAAACGAGAAGGAGCCGATGCGCTTCAACGAACTGCGCAGACTCATCCCTGACATCTCGCAGAAGATGCTGACCAGTACGCTGCGCACTCTTGAAACCGACGGATTCGTAAGCCGACATGTGTATGCCGAGGTTCCGCCAAGAGTGGAATACAGACTTACGGAGCGCAGCATGTCGCTCATACCAATCACTAATGCCTTGATTGGCTGGGCTTCGGAGAATATGGCGGATATTATCAACGACAGGAACAAAAACAAATAGGAGATATATTATGAACGAAACACTGAAGACTCTTGAAACAAGAAGGAGCGTGCGCGGTTTCGACCCGGAACGCATGCCAAGTGATGAACTTATCAATGAGATTGTGAAGGCTGGTGAATATGCCCCGACGGGAATGGGAATGCAGTCGCCAAGGATTATTGTGGTTACTAACAAAGCCGTGCGCGACCGTCTGTCGAAGCTCAATGCCGAGGTGATGGGAACTTCTTCCGACCCGTTCTATGGTGCACCGGTTATATTGATAGTCGTTGCCGACAAAACCCGCCCCACTTACATATACGACGGTTCGCTCGTTATGGGCAATCTTATGAATGCCGCCCATTCCGTTGGACTGGGCAGTTGCTGGATTCACCGTGCCAAAGAGATATTCTCGTCTGCCGAAGGCAAGGCGATGCTCAAGCAGTGGGGTATCGAGGGTGACTACGAGGGCATCGGTCATGTTGCCCTGGGATATGCGCTGAAGGAACCTGCCGAGGCAAAGCCACGCAAGAATGACTATGCGGTATGGGTGAGATAAGCAGAAAAGTATGAACAGAGTATTTAAAAGAATATTTATTATACCTTCCCCTCCCCCGCCTCCCCTTGTCAGGGGGGAGCAGTTACTCCATAACATATGTAGTTAGATTTTGTTAGTAAAAAACTGTGGAACATATTATATGTTATTAAAAAACATAAGTAACTAATCAGAATTAATTTAATATAAACGACAATAGAGACAATAGAAGACAATGTTGTCTATTGTTGTCTCTATTGTCGTTTATATATTTCATTTGATTTATAAATTTATTTTTGAACATTTACTTATTAGCAGCTACATGTGGCTTATAAGGTAACTGCTCCCCCTCCGGAGGGTGAGGCGGGGGAGGGGAAGATATAAGTCCGAAAGTTTAATTACTCAGAATAAAAACATCGGATGCGAACTTCAGCTACGGATATCCCTCACTTGCTGTGGTGTCTGACCTGTATGCTTCTTGAAATAACGGCAGAAGAAGCTGACATCCGTAAAATGATATTCAAAGGCAATCTCCTTGACACTCATATTGGTGCGCTTCAGCTGCATCTTCAATTGCAAGATAATGTACTGGTCGATAATGCTTTTGGGCGTATGGCCGGTAACCTGGCGAACTATATTGGTGAGATATTTGGATGAAATATGCATCTGGTCGGCATAATAGTTTACGTCTCTCGACTGCTTGTAATTCTTTTCCAACAGCATCATAAAGCTATTGAACAACTCGCGCACCCGATAAGACTTTACGTCGTCGCGGCGATATTGCGGATTGCGCTGCAGATATTCATGGAATCCAATGAAAAATGCCTTCAACTGGCAGAGCACCAACTGAGAGATGCAAGTACATTCCGACTGGTCGAAATATACTTTCAGCAAGGCAAACATAGCGTTGATGATATTTGTCACAACGGGAGTGTCCTGCCGGCAACGGTCTTCACGCAAAAAAGAATATACGGTCTGCTCCAGTTGCAAACTCGCCTCGCGAAGCAATGAGGGATTGTATTTCAACATCTCAAAGCGGAGTGAAGAAGAAACGCTTTTCAACTCTACCACATCATTAGGGAAGACGGTGATAACCGCCCCCTCATAAAGTTCCCATTCCTTATAGTTCACGTTAAGTAGCGCCTTACCGCAACGACAAATCAATATCGCTCCGTAAGGCAATACCTGCGGACCATCACGCCAATCCTCTAAATCCGTGGTAAGCAACTCTGCTTCGTGACTACTGCTCAGCTCCAATAAATCCATATCTCTTTTTACCTATTATAAATTATGGACTACATCGTCCGTAATCTCTCTTTATTCTCTTTTTGATTGCAAAAGTACGCAACAAATGTTAGATTAAAGAACATTTGTTCCCGAAAAGTCCATCCATGGCGAATTATTTAAAACGAGCTATCAAGAAATTCGGCGTAACTTTGCACCCGAATTTCAACAGGTAAAAAGAAATATTATAAATCAAGGCGAATGATAAGGAAAATATTATTGGCAAGCCTCCTATTGACGGGAGGCTCAACATGGACTATGGCTCAGCAAACGATGACCATAGACCAACTATTCGGAAAAATTGAAACAAACAGCAAGAGTCTGCGTACCATGAAATCGGGTGTTGAAGCTGCCGGAATTGGTGTAGAGGTGGCAAAGAGCAAACGTCTGCCCGACATCGACGCCTCTCTCTCGCTAAGCTACATCGGCAACGCACTTCTCACCGACCGCGACTTCTCCAACGCCAACGGCTTGAGCAGTCCGCACTTAGGCAACAACTTTGCTCTTGAAGCGCAGCAGGTGGTGTATGCCGGCGGAGCCATTAATGCCGGAATAAAACTTGCAGAACTGGGCAAGCAACAGGCTGAAACCGGAGTTAAGCTCACCAGACAACAGGTGCGCTTCATTGCCATCGGACAGTATCTCGACCTTTTCAAGATAGACAACCAGATACAGGTCTACGAGAAGAACATCCAGCTGACGGAACAACTCATCGCTGACATCAAGGAGAAACAGCAGCAAGGTATGGCTTTGAAAAACGACATAACGAGATACGAACTACAGATGGAAAGTCTGAAACTCGGTTTGACCACTCTTCGCAACAACCGCAACATTCTGAACCACCAACTCTGCAACACTCTTGGAATGGACGACAAAGAAACGATAGTTCCTGATGCTTCCATTATAAATAAGGTATACGGCAAAGACAGCGAGGCTTACTGGCAAACTGCAAGTTCGCTCAGCTCTCCACTCATGGAGCAGGCTTCCAACGAAATACGCATTGCCGAACAAAAGGAGAAGATAGCCAAGAGTGAACTGAGACCAAAGGTGGCTTTTGTTGCCGCAGAAAAGTTTGACGGTCCGATACTATTCGAGTTGCCGCCGATAGACAAGAATCTCAACGTATGGTATGTTGGCGTTGGAGTGAAATACAATATCGGTTCGCTGTTCAAGAGCAACAAGCGCATCAAGCAAGCTGCCGTGGAAACCCGACAGGCAAAAGAGGCACACGCCATGCAAGCTGAGCAGCTGAACAACAATATGCAGGCTGCCTACGTGAAATATCAGCAAACATACGTGGAACTGGAGACTCAACAGAAGAGCGTAGAACTGGCAAAACAGAACTATGAGGTGATGAACTCTCGTTATCTTAATCAGATGGCACTTGTAACCGACATGGTGGATGCCTCGAACTTGCGCCTCAACGCTGAACTGAAAGAGGTGGATGCACGTATCAATATCGTGTATGCTTACTATCGTATGAAATATGTGGCAGGAGAGATATAATCAAACATTCAATATAAAAATCATGAACAAGAAACTTATCAAGAGAATATACAATGTAGTAGTTATTCTGTTCTTTGTGGGAGCAGTGGTTTGGACTTTCAGTCATTTCGTGCATGGAAGCGGAGTGGAATATACCGACGATGCACAGGTGTGTCGGCACATCATCCCGATAAACACCCGTGTGCAGGGATTTATCAAGGAAATACGGTTTTCCGATTTCCAACATGTAAAGAAAGGGGACACGCTTGTCGTTATCGAAGACGCTGAATACCGCCTGCAGTTGGCTCAAGCCGAGGCTGGCTTGCGTGGTTCAAAGGCAGGTTCGTCGGTTGTCACCGCCAGCATGGGCACTACGGCAAGCAATGTGCAGACGGCTTCGGCAGGCATCGAGGAGGCTCGCGTAGACATGATGAATGCCAAACATGATTTCGACCGCTTTGCTGCCCTGATGAAGAAAGACGCCGTAACGAAACAGCAGTATGACAATGCCTATGCCCGCTACCTCGGTGCCAAGGCGCGCTACGAGCAAGCCAGCTCTCGCCGACAGAGCGCAGCATCGGTGAAAAACGTGCAGACTCAACAGTTGGGCGGTTCACATGCCGGAGAGAGCATAGCTGAGGCACAGCTCAATCTGGCTCGCTTGAACCTGTCGTATACCGTCATCGTAGCAACCTGCGATGGTGTGATGGGCAAGAAAGACATTCATGTAGGTCAGTTGGTTCAACCGGGACAGATGCTGGCGCGCATCGTCGACGACAACGATGTGTGGGTGATGGCAAACTACCGCGAGACACAGATGGAAGGCATCACCGTGGGCAAGCAGGTAGATTTCACTGCCGATGCTATCCCCGGCGTGGTATTCCATGGCAAGGTGGAGGCCTTGTCGGCAGCAGCCGGCAATGCTTACTCGATGATTCCTGTAGACAATGCCACCGGAAATTTCGTTAAGGTGGAGCAGCGTGTGCCGGTACGTATCGCCCTCACCAATGATAATGAAGCCAGACAAGTGGCTCTGCTGCGTGCCGGACTGAACGTTGAAACTAAAGTCAAGAAGTAATGGCTGGACCTCCAATTATGCAGGGACCGTTTCGGGTCCCGTCGTTCAACAGCTTTATTCCACGTCGTCTTCAGCCGTGGATATATATCTGCTTTGCCTTCGTCTTCCTTATGTCGGGCGGAATCTATGGTGGAGCGATGAGTCAGGTGATGGGCGAGTATAGCTTGATGCGCGAGGATGTGCTGATGATAATCATGTTCAACGTAGTAGGAGTGGCTATGCCTTTCCCGTTCCTTTTCAAGATGAAGTTCCACTTCACCAACCGCCAGCTCCTGCTCAATGCAGCACTGGTGGTGGCGGCATGCAACTTCCTTATTATGTTCACCGACTCCGTGCCCATAATGTGTGTACTCGGCTATATTGCCGGATTCTTCAAATTATGCGGATGCTTCGAGTGTATGTCCACTATTCAGCTGTGGATGACGCCAAAGCGCGATTTCACCATTTTCTTCCCATTACTCTATTGCCTTGTATTGGGAAATATGTTCCTCTCGCCTTGGATTACTGAGCATCTGATATACGTATACCAGGACTGGCGCATCATCAACTGGGCGATGACCGGCGCATTGCTCATTGTGGCTCTTGTGGTATACACCACTACGCATAACTTCCGCTTCATGAAGCCTATGCCGTTTATCAGCGTAGACTATCTCGGATGCTTGTTGTGGTCGGCAGTGATGCTTGAATTCATATTCTTCTTTAACTATGGCGAGTATTACAACTGGCTCGACAGCTACGAGATGCGCATGGACGCAGTGCTGTTTGTCGTAACGCTCTACTTCTGCATACAGCGCAGCCGCCACATCCGCCATCCGTATATAGCCCCGGCGGCGTGGAAATACCCTCGACTCGTGCCGTTGCTCATTCTCTTTGCCTTTGTGGAGTTCATGGGCAGCACACCTAAGGTGCTTCAGACGGCGTTTACGGGCGGAGTGCTCCATTTCGGTACGTTCACGACCAACGTGTTCAACTTCATAGAGTGGATGTCGTCAGTGGCAGGTTGTCTATTCTGCCTGTTTTGGATAAAGGTGCTGCGCCAGAAATACACACGGCTCCTTACGGTTGGCGTGGCTGCAATGACGGCATATCCCGTAATGATGTATTTCCTCATCGACCCAGGCTTGCCAATCGAGGCGCTGTACACACCGATATTCTTGCGCGGCTTCGGCAACGGCATCTTCTTTGTCACGCTGACGATATACCTTGAGGAGCTCATGCCGTTTGAACATTTCTTCATGGGGTTCACCATCGTAGGAATGGTGCGCAATGGTCCTATATCCACCATGTGCTCCGGCCTGTACAGCTATGCTCTGCGCTGGCAGATGGCTGACAACATGGTTCGCGGACTGCCCTACAACGCAACCAACCTGCTGATGATCAGCATCCGTCAGCTCTATGGCATCACATGCATCATCGGCATTGCCGTGCTCCTTATATTCCTGTTTTGGGATATACAGCCAATCAGAAGTACGCTGAAGAAGATGCCTACGTGGAATTTCGTGGGACGAAAAGCAAAGAAAAAAGGGATATAATAAAGCATAACACAATTTTTATTTATTATTGCCACTATTGCCACTAATATATATAACTATCTGATTATTAGATATTAAGCAAAAAGCAATAATGATTTTATTGTTACTGAATTGCCACTAAAACGGCTGTAATTGACATGTATTGCCACTAAAAATAAAAAAAATACGTGTTTCACAGTAGAAAAAAAATGAAAATAAAGGATTGCATGATGCTGCTTACGTAGAGCATGATGCTACTTACGTAGAGTTCCAAAGCGGAAAATAATGTTTATCTTATAGAAAAACTCTGAGTGTCTTATAAGGACACTCGGAGTTTCAATGAAAGACACAAATGAAACTACCTTAAATGTAAACACTTGGTATATAACAATAAAGTGGCAGATTATAGCAAATTGCCACTTTATTAAAGTATTGATATTCAGCCAATTAATATGTTTAGTGGCAATAGTGGCAATTTTAAGCATTGCAAAAATTACAATACAGAAAGAGGCATATATCTACAAGGAATTTGCCCGCCACTTGCTGCTTCAAACTATTATGCGTATATTTGCAGAAAACTTGAATGGAAACAAGGAGAAGCAAATTATGATTATTGAAGAGATTATCAGATACAACAGACAATTTGTTGAGAGCAAAGGCTACGAAAAGTTTCTTACCAGCAAATATCCAGACAAGAAGCTTGCCATACTCTCGTGTATGGACACAAGACTGACGGAGCTGCTGCCTGCAGCACTGGGCATCAAGAACGGCGACGCAAAACTGATAAAGAATGCCGGCGGACTGGTTATCAGTCCGTTTGACTCTGCCATGCGAAGCATCCTCGTGGCTATATACGAGTTGCACGTGGAGGAAGTTATGGTTATCGCCCACTCCAACTGCGGTGCCTGCCACATGAACGGCAGGGAGATGAAAAGGGCTATGGTGGAGCGAGGCATCCGACAGGACGTTATCGACACCGTGGCAAAATGCGGCATCGACCTCGACCACTGGCTCGAGGGGTTTCACGACACGGAGGACTCCGTGAGGAACACGGTGGACGTGATTAAGCATCATCCGCTCGTACCGGCAGACATTAATGTTCACGGGTATATTATCGATTCGGAAACGGGACTGCTCGAGGAAGTAAAGTAAAACGACATGAATTGTATCCGAATAGCAACAGCCACAGACTTGCCTGTAATCATGCAGCTCGTGGCTTCAGCCAAAATCATCATGCGAAAAAACGGCAACATGAATCAATGGAACGACGGTTATCCTTCGGAAAAAATCATATTGGAGGATATAAAGGATAAGAATTGCCGGATTATTATGCACGGCGATACTGCCGTTGGCTCATTCGTAATAAAAGCTGGACCTGACCCTACATACAGCAATATCTACAATGGACGATGGCTTGACGACAAACCTTATTATGTGATTCACCGGATAACAAGTCGTGAGGATGCTCACGGGATTTTCAACGTGATGCTTGACTATTGTTTCAATATATCCCACAACATACGTATCGACACTCACAAGGACAATACCATAATGCAGCACCTGCTGGAGAAATATGGTTTTTCTTATTGCGGAATCATACATCTAAATAATGGTGACGAGAGAGTGGCGTATCAAAAGACTATAAATTGACTGACTATACATGAACACTGCTCTGCATACCACGAAGTGATGCCACGAACCGCCTTGCGCTATGCAATAGAGAGGATGGAACCGGCGGAAAGAAAAAAGTGGATGACAAAATAAAATTCAGTAAGATGAAACAACGCATACAATCACTACTCGCGGAGATGAACCGCGGAATATACGAAAAGGAAACGGAGATAAGCTTGTCGCTCCTGGCTGCACTCGCCGGTGAGAGCATCATCCTATTGGGACCGCCAGGAGTGGCTAAGTCGATGGTGGCGCGCCGACTGAAGGAAGCGTTCCGAGGGGCTCGCTCGTTTGAATACCTGATGTCGAGATTTTCTACACCCGACGAGATCTTCGGTCCGGTGAGCATTAGCCAGCTGAAGAGTTCTGACGCCTATGTACGCTCCACCGACGGCTATCTGCCTACTGCCGATGTGGTATTTCTCGACGAGATTTGGAAGGCGGGACCGGCGATTCAGAATACTCTCTTGACTGTTATCAACGAAAAGCTCTTTCGCAACGGTAATGTGGAAATGCATCTGCCACTGAAGCTTCTTGTGGCTGCAAGCAATGAGCTGCCGGCTCAGGGCGAAGGACTGGAGGCTCTGTGGGACCGTTTTATTATTCGACTGGAATGTAAGAACATCAAAAAAGAAAGCAACTTCGACAAAATGTTGCTTGCTACCGACGATGCTGCAGAAGCTGAGATTGACGAATCACTGAAGATTACGGAAAAGGAATACAAGGAATGGACGGAAAGGATTGGAGAGGTGGAGATTTCTGCCGACATTCTTGAAACTATCCACAAGATACGCCGCTCAATAAGGGCTGTGGCTATCAACGGCACTAACGAGCGCAGGGATGTATACGTGAGCGACCGTCGATGGAAGAATATAGTAAGGCTCTTGCGCACCTCGGCTTTTATGCACGACAGGAATAAGGTTGCCTTGTCGGATATTTTCCCTATATACAACTGTCTGTGGCAGGAGCCGGAAGAGCGCGACGGCATACGGAGCATTATTGTCGGGGCACTTTTCTCTAAAGTGAAGGAGACGCTCGGAAAGATGCAGCAGGATTTGAAGGAGGATATCAGACTTCACCGGGCGGCCTCGGCTCAGAAGCGCGTGTCGAGCAGACAACTGAAAAGGGATGCTGACAAGAAGCTATACAACAAGTTTTATTATAAGTTGTTGGGGTGCAGTGCTGAGAATACATACATCTTTGCGCAAGACTACCAGCAGTTGCCGCCCTATGGCAAGGGTGCTCAACAGGGGGTGTTGTATAATGACAGAAGGAATCCGTCGGTTGTTGTTGTCCGCAGCTACGACGGTTCTATGGCTGCCCCAATAGGCAGTAGGCCCGTGGCACTTGCAAGGGACGACAGGTATGTTTATATCGACGGAGTGAGGATTGAAGTGGAACCGATTGCCGAAGGCGACAGCATGCAACTGCCTTTTGCCGACGTTACTGACTCCGGCAGGGACTACTCTACTGAAATTGAGAGTATTGCAGACTATATATCTGACATCGAGAATGATATGGCGGAGAATATGTTTATCAGCGAGGACGACCACAAGGAGATTAAGGTTTATCTCGCTTCGCTGCTTAAGGATATTGCTTTCACACGACAAGATATAGAAAAGCTTTATGACTGATTTTCTGCATGCTGACGAATACTGGAAGAACCAGACTTCGAGCAGCGAGACAATGAATCTGCCGCGATATCTCAAGATGCTCGAGATTTTTGTGGAAACGGGAGAAATTGCCGGCAGGGGCGTGGCTTGGGCGGAGGATGAGCCATGGAAGGAATATTCTGATCCTCTGCTGCAGTATCTCGTAAGACTGATGAGCGATGCTAAGACTAAAGCAATAGTGCTGGGCGACCGCTTGTGTGGCAAGATTTTCTTTACCACCGTTGGGCGGTTCATAGCCGACTGCGTGCACTACAAGCAGTTTCTTTCGCAGCGCCAATGGACTGAACGCAACCGCATGAGCGAGGTTCTACAATGGAGCGCACAGAGGAGAACGGAGCAACAGGCATGGCAGTCGCTTCTTGCCGAAATCGGCGAGAAACACGAGGATAATGGTTTCGACCGCGAATTCTTCGAAAGGCGCTTCAGCGAAGGGAAGTCGGAGGACATGGAAAACTGGGAGAAGATGGTGGCTGACTGGAGCAAGGCTGCTGACGAACAGCAGCGAAAGGAATCGGCTAAGCATGTTTCATCGAGCGGAAATAATCTGGAAAGAACCTTGCCCCTGCTTCTCGACAATGCACATAAGTATGTTGAAAAGGAGAAGGTCTCACCTGAGAAGGCGGTGCAGGCTTGGCAGATGATGGACGGCAGATGGACGGAAACGGAGTTTGAGCGCAACCTCACTCTCGTACGCCTTCAAGACCGCTATCCGCAGATTGAGGAGGTGGTGAAAAAGATGGGGCGCGTGGCTGACAGCAACGGCAGCGACAGGCTTACCGCCACTTCGGGAAGAGGACAGAAGATTGAGCACTCCTCTGGTAGCGACATAGAGGGCATTACCATAGGCAACGACCTCAACGCCTTGCTCCCCTCTGAGGCGGCTCTTTATATGGACGACGAACTGGAGGATGCTTTCTTGTATAAGTTCGTAAGAAGACGCTTGCAGACTTTCCGCTACAAGTCGAACATGTCGAAGCCCTCGCGTCATCTCAGCTTTCAGTCGGCTGCAAGAAAGGGACCGATGATTGTTTGTGTGGACACGTCGGCAAGTATGTATGGTGTGCCGCAGCGCATCGTGAAGTCGATGCTCTCGCTTCTTGAAGAAATGGCAGAACGGCTCTGTCGCGATTGCTTCTTGATCGACTTTTCTGTCAGCGTGCGCGCCATCGACCTTATGCAGCGGCGAAAAAAACATCTGTATGAGTCTATCGGACTGAAAGAGAATGAGTATGAGTTTGAACGTGGTGAATTGCCTTTTATCGGTGGCGGAACGAATGCTGTAAACATGATGAACCTGATGTTTCAAATGCTCGACAACAACGGCAACCGTTACGTCAATGCCGATGTTCTGTGGGTGTCGGATTTCCTTATCCCCTACCCCGACGAGTCGTATATCCACAGGATGGAGTCGTATCGCAAGACGGGCACCCGTTTTTATGGCATGCGCATAGTTCCGGAAGGGACAAAGCCAACGGAATGGGAACCTAAGTTCGACCATATCTATCCTATTACTTACAGGCAACTTAGAAGATACTGAGTATATTATTTTACTTTATCCTTTTCATTTTCAAAATAAAGCATTACCTTTGATGGGAATTATCAAAATCGAAAATAATATGGACAACAAGAACGACATAAAGGATTTGGAACAGCTGTTCCGCAACGACCTCCACAAATATCTCCTGTCTATAGGAAAAGTTGACGAACGACTGCCTGAAGCTCCCGACATTGAGGAACTGTGGCAGAATATCGGCGAAAGCTATCTGCCCGACGGCATGAGGGAGTTTAATGCCTACCCCACCGTGTCGCTCGGATGGATGATGTTCGTGGGCATGGCTGTGGCAAAATATTGGGACACGGATTGGGAACTATACAGCAAAGTGGGCGACCTCTACAAATATCTGCGCGACCAGCGTGATTTCGATCACCTTGATGATTATGTTTGCGAGAACGTTCTCTTGCTCTCATCTTCCGAACATGAGACCATGACACGAATCGTGGGCGAATGTGCCTCACGCACCTACAACATGCTTTACCACCAACATCTTGAACCTGGCACTCCCGAGGCTTTTCAAGGCTACGTTTCTGCCCTTCACCAGATGTATCTCTTTGGCATGTCGATGGAACTGAAACGATTGGGATACCACATGACGAAGTTGAACTGATGATTTAAAACTAAGTGAAATATTCCTCCAAATAGAATTTTGTTCCAAGACGTTTCGCTATATCAAGCGCTGCTCGAAAAAGCGTCTGTCTGCCTCGGCTATCTCTTCCTTTAGTTTCTTCAAACGCTTTAGCGATTACATCAACAATATCCAGCCTTATGGATTGCCTCGGTAACATAATGTTTGATATGGCTCCAAAGGTTGCTCAATCCTATATACTTCGGATATTCCTGAGGTGTCCACACGCTTTCTTCTGCCTTGTCTGCAACCCACTCGTCCATTGCGGTATAGAAGTCCCAGCCGTTTTTCATCATGCGTTCATTCACTTCGGATGCTTCTTCTTCGCTAAGGTGGGTATACATTCTGCGCATCATGTCTCTATAACCGCTTTCGCCAAGGAGATTTCTCATTCCCTTGTGTCCTACAACTTCATGCACCACACTCTTCTGTGCATCATACTTGTCGGTTACGTTCGGTAGATACAGGTGTACTTCTCCGGTCTTCATATCATACCAAGCCTTTACCTTCTCGCCATTCTCGATAGCCTTGCGCACAGTCTCATTCTCAATATCCTCCACATTGTCGTGGATTGTAGTTCTAGTATTCAGCTTCTCGGTAGCTTTCAGTACAGTAGCTCTGTGCTTCTCCATCTGCTCCTGCTGCTCTCTCTCGCGTGGAGTAAGTTCTCCGCTCGTGGCATCTTCGCTTTCGTCCTTGCGGAAACGCGTCTCTCCTTCTGCCAAATCTTTACTCTCGTCAAGAAGTTTTTTCCCTTTATCGTAGGATTTTTCAACTCCGTTTAGTAACTTTGCAGCAGAAATAGAGTTGTTTGGTGTCATGTCCAAAGGGGAACTGTCGGGTAATACCGCTGTGCCAGGAGTGTCGAGCAACTCTATTTTTGTTACTTCATAGCTATGAGGTTTAGTTTTCTCGCCACCTCTGAACTCCTGCATCGTCGTTTTTACCCTGTAACTTTTCCCATCCAATTCTACCGCACCAAATAAGCGATGAACCAACACATTGTTTCCATACCCATTTCCTACGTTACGGTTTCCATCTTCACCTTTGTTGTAGTCAGGGTGTATTTCGGCTTCAATACTCTCATGAATAACTTCTTTAAGTTTAGGAAGAACCGAAAGATGTACACCAAGGTTTTCACTCTTATCAACAGCACTTGCCGACAGATACTTATCAACGGCTTTTTTACTGATTGTATAAGGTGTACCATCGCGCATAGTCGGCAATTTAGACTTGTCTGTTGTAACAAGGTTTTCTTTTGCCCATGTCCTCGCATTTTCAATAGAGCCTTCATTTTCACCTCTAAACTTATGCTTCTCCACGGGCACTACCTTAACACTTTCCTTATTTAGGTTAGGCATTACGATACCTTTCTCTTCAACAGCTCTATCTCTAACACCGTCAAAATCTTCCTTTGAATCAGAGAAAGTCTTGCCAAGTTCCATTCTAAACCTCACACCTCCATCGTCATAGCCTTTGCTATTCTTCGATGTCAGATACCTCCTCATTTCATCTTCGGTCATTCCGGCAAGCTTGCATGCGAGTTCTTTCAGTTCTCCGAACACGGCTTGCTTATCGCCGTTCTGTTCGGTCTTTTCCATTTGGGAGTACTTGTCGTAGGTCTCGCCCATATTCTCCCTCCATCGCTGCATCTTGCCGCTCTGTCCCATAGCGTTCCTCTCGGGATATGAGAACAAGTAGCCCTCGGCATATTCTATATTCTCTCTTGAATTGAATGGTGTCGCAGAAAGGAATACTACCTTTGTCGCGTCTACCGATTTCTTTGCCTGCTCTACAAGTCCCGGCTTTACGTCTGTCTCATAATGACTGATGGTTGCAATGTAATCATCATATATTTTGCCCAACTCGGGAAACTTCTGCTTCTCTGCTACGCTAAAGCTGTTCATATCCTTTGGGTACAACTTCTGTGTAGCATTCCTCACGTCTCTGTCCGTTGCACTTGGATTTTCTTTTCTGTACTGCTCCTCTATCTCGTTTATCTTTTTCTTTCTTGCATTGTCAAAGTCCCCGGCAAGACCTTTCAGCTTCTGCCAGTCTTCGTTGGTTTCTTCAAGACGCATCAAGGCATAGTCCTCATTCCTGTTCGTCAGCATATAGTGCTGCCTGCTACCCTCGGTATCTATACCTTTCTTGTTCTCCATGATTCTGTGGCTCTCATCATATACAACCATGTCGAACTGGTCTTCAAGCAATGACTTGTTGGCTCTAAAATTGGCAAAGGTCGTTATCACCACACCCTCGCCTTTCTCCGTCGTCGCTGTCGTGCCATGTTCTTTTGCCCAGTCGTCGAGGTCTCTGATGTCAAGGCACAGGTTCTTTCCGTCATTCTTCCAGTCGGTTACTTTCGCCTGACTTGGTGTTATGATAAGGATTCGCTTCTTTCCTTGTTTCACCATTCGCTTTACGATGCCTAATCCAGTATAGGTCTTTCCTGTTTCCGTGCCGTTGGTAAACATATACCCCTTGCCTCCAGCGTGAGCTTTATCCTTGTGGCTCTCGTCAAAGAACTGCGTCTCGGCTCTCAACACATCTTCTTGCTGTTGCGGCAAAAGGAACGGCAAGGTTTCCTCGATATTCTTCTTGTCGCCAACCTTTACTTCTGTCGGCTCGGCAAGTACCTGTGCATCGAATTTCTTTTTCAGTGGTTCTTTCAGTTTGCTTCTCAGTGTGGAATATCCGTAGATGCTCGACCACTCGCCTATCTTATGGGTCTCACCGTCCATTGTCCAAGGCATGTGCCACATCTCTCTTATGAAAGCATCCACATCTTCGTCAGAAAAGCCACAGTCTTTCATATCGTCTGATATTGCCTCACGAACACTGTCAAACCATTCTTTAGCCTTGTAGATGCCCTCTCGCATTACGGCAATTCCATACCGCCCTGTGGCTTTCATTACTTCTGGCAGATATTCAAGTGCTTCTGCTGTCGGTATTTTATTCTCCAAACCAAACAATAATGACGAAGACAATTTGCCTTTATCTTTTTTGTTTAGCTCTTTGAACTTAGCAAAGGCTGCTTTCATCGCCGCCTTTGCATCGCTCGTTTCTTTCTTTACATCTGTCCCTTTGCCATTCGGGAAAGTAGTTCCTTGCTTGGCTGTAGGTTTCCGCTTTGCATCTGACTTAGAAAGTCCTCCGCTGCCTCCTCGTCTGCCTCCTTGCCCTTTTCTTCGGGCGTCATTTCCTCCCACTTCTTCGTTCCGGTATCGGTAGGCGGTTGCTCTTCCTTTGCCTCCTCTTTCTTGTATGCCTCGGCATTTGCTCTTAGTCCCTCCTCTGCATTGGATGGGTCTTCGAGCTTTACCACTCCTTTCTCTTCTCCCGGTTTAACACCCTTTGCCCAGTCTGCCAACACCTTGTCGGCAACTTCCTCTGCATTAGTAAAGTGTATGTGCAGCATATCTACCACACCCTTCCAATACTTCTGCAATGCGGTCTTTACTTTCTCTACAAAGCCTTGTGCCTTTGCGCTTTCAGTTACTGTCTTACCCTCTTCGGCTGCAAGCCTTCTTGCTTCGGCTTCGAATTTCTTTGTTCCCTCGCGTCCTGAATAGATGGCAAGCATCTCGTCATACAAATCATCGCCTTTTAGTTCGGGATATAACTTCTGAACCTCCTCTTTCAGTCCTTCAACTTCATCAAAGAGTTTCTTCACGTTCTCCCACTCTTCCGGGTTCTTGCTCTTCAATGCCTCTGTCCACAAATGGGTGTATTCGTGAAGTGGAGTCTCTGGTTTCATCTTCCTCACGTCAAGGTATATCTTGCCATTAAGAACAAAGCCGTAGACTTCTCCATTCTTACCACGAAGCTCACGTCGTTTGGAATTGTATTCTCTAATTTTACCCAAACCTGTCTTATCAGAATATTCGTCTGTCGTTATTGCCTCTTTTATTGATTCTATAATATCAGCAAGCGGTTTCCCTTTTGCTTGCTCTATTGCTTTCTTGTTATAGAACACTTCAACAACATGAGCATTACCATCATTTAATGCCCCCTTATCCCTATACCTTGATATAACAATACTTATCGCATTGTCCTCCCCGTTCTCATCAAAACGAGAAACTCTTGCATTATGATTGCTTATTCTAATAGTAACCTTCTCGCCGGTAGGTAGTTCAAACGTTCCATAATGGCTTGCTCCATATTTTGTTAAATCGAGTGCTTGTGACACATCAGTTATAAAACCGCGAGTACTATTAGTAGGAGCTTTCTGATATACGTTCTTGGTTTTATCAAGTTTTTGTTGTACCTTTGTATCGGCTTTCGGAGAAACGGCTGAGTCCCTTCCGCCATCTTTTGGCGTCGACACGGTTTCATCCGAAGGCTTTTTTGTTTCATCAGAACGCATCTCGCGAATGTCCGAACCATCACCATAAGCTTCCTTTACCTCTTTTTCGTCCGTCGTAACAAGTTCCTTACCCAACTGCTGGGTAATCTTGGTTGCAATTTCCTTTTTAGCCTTATCCACTTGTCCCTGCGTCTCTGCAGGTTTCGTGTCGTATGAACCGAACACTTCCTTGATAGCATCTTCCTTGCTTATTGCCTCACGTGGTTCTTCTCCCAATTCCAGTTGTCTGTTTGTAGCCTTGTCTCCTTGTACGGCATCAAAGTATTTATTAAACAGACCTGCAAGTGTCTTCTGGTCTTTCAGTCCTTTGTACATTGCCGCAAGTTCAAAGGTACTGAATTCTTCCCTAACCAGTTTCTCGCCAAACAAAGATTTATTGTCTTTTTCTATCTCTGCATTTACGACTGCTCTTGCACATCCATTTCGTATAAACATAGAAGTGTAACACATTTCAAAAAGTGTAACACAAAGTATCACACATTTTTGTACTGTTGTGTCCCGTTATGTCCCTTTTTGTCTACCAAGCGTGACCCCGCCGTGTAGTTAGACATTTCGTTCGACCTCTAAATAACTGTCTGATTTTTAGGTTACTTTTTCGTAACCATCTGTATATAAGCAACAAAGAGGAACTTACCTAAGTAAATTCCTCTTTAACGTTGTTTTGTTTCAAGTGATTCCGCAGGGATTCGAACCCTGGACCCACGCCTTAGAAGGGCGTTGCTCTAATCCAACTGAGCTACGGAACCCCTTTTTGCGGCTGCAAAGTTACAACATTTATTAAACATGACCAAATTTTATGAGAAAAAGTTTTAAGGAAAAATTTAAGAGATAATGATTTGTAAAATAATAATATCAATAAAGTAAAGATAAAAGAAATATGAATACTTATCTGCTCAAATTTCTTTTATCTTTATTTACTATAGTTAAGACTTATAAACATTATGCATATTTATTATTTTTAACTATAATGTTTATATACTTTAAACGGATTAATCTTCCAAAGCACCAATAATTTCAGAAACCGACTTGCATCCATGAGCATCAAGCCACTCATTAATACCATTTTTCACCTTGACCGTAACCTGAGGATCAAGGAAGTTTGCAGTTCCGATTTCAATAGCCGTTGCACCGGCAAGCATAAATTCAATGGCATCATGAGCATTGCAAATACCACCAAGTCCGACAACCGGAATGCTGACCGCTTTTGCCACTTGCCATACCATACGCACGGCAACAGGCTTAACAGCAGGTCCACTTAGTCCGCCGGTATTAATACTCAGCAGCGGCTTCCTTTTCTCAATATCAATCGCCATTCCCATGAGTGTATTGATAAGCGAAACGCTGTCGGCACCTTCAGCCTCAACAGCCTTGGCGATCTCTGTTATATCCGTAACGTTAGGGGAGAGCTTGACTATCAGCGTTTTATGATAACGCTGTCGCACCGCCTTAACAACACTTGCAGCCCCGGCACATGTCACACCAAATGCCATTCCGCCATCCTTAACGTTCGGACATGATATATTCAATTCAATAGCCGGAATATTGTCAAGAGCATCAATTCTGGCGGCACATTCGGCATAATCCTCTGGCGAAGAACCACTTACATTTACAATCATATTCGTGTTGATATCTTTAATTTCCGGATAGATATGCTCACAAAAATAGTCAACGCCCTTATTCTGAAGTCCTACACAATTGAGCATCCCCGATGCCGTCTCAGCCATTCGCGGATAATCATTTCCCTGTCGAGGTTTAAGAGTTGTACCCTTCACTATAATACCGCCAATCTCGCTAAGTTCCACGAAATCAGCATATTCAGGTCCATACCCAAACGTTCCTGAAGCTGTCATAACAGGGTTTTTCAGCTTTAAATCCCCTATATTAACCTTTAAATCTGCCATGATAAATCATTTATATTAAAAACAGGTCCATCCTTGCAAACGCACAAATTGCCTTTTTTTGTCCCCTCTACGCAACACAAACAGGCCCCAACGCCACATGCCATTTTATTTTCAAGTGAAACCTCACAAAAGATTCCCTTTGCATTAGCATATCGAGCCACAGCCACCATCATCGGCTTTGGTCCGCAAACCGAAATCTGGTCAAACTTAACCCGCTGAAGCACAGAGTGATTAGTAACAAACCCCTTCTCACCTTCAGTACCATCCTCCGTCGTTACACAAACCTCACCATACTTAGCAAACTCATCGAGCAGCAGCAAATCCTTGGCAGAACGGGCACCGAGCAAGAATACCGGACGTATTCCATTATCATTCAGCACCTTACCAAAATACAACAACGGAGCCACGCCAACGCCACCACCTACGAGCAGCACTTTAGCATCCTTGTTCCCAAGCAAAGTAAAGGAATTTCCAAGCGGCAGCATGCAATTGAGCTTATCTCCAGCCTTCAGTCGCGCCAAAGTCCGAGTACCATCGCCAATAGCAGCAACAAGCAACCACAGCTCATTAGCTTGGCAATCAACGAAATTTATAGAAATCGGACGTCTAAGGAATGTAGTTGGCGAGCCGTCAACCCTAATCTCCACAAACTGTCCGGGCAACATCTTCGGCAAAGCCTCAGAATGCGTAAGCTTCAGTAGAACATATTTGTCATTTATATGCTCTACGGAAGAAACAATAAGATCTAAAACGTATTTTTTCATCAGTTTTTATAAATTTCTTGCAAAATTAGGTAAAATATCGATAAAATCGACTTTCTACAAATAATATCGCCCTACAAAATATTATTTTGCCTTAGGAACAAAGCATTCCCACGTCTGATCATCATAAAAGACGCGTATTTCTGTGATTTTACGCAATTCCTTTTCCTTATAAACAACATTAGCGCCAACAACACCCCTTTGCGACACCTGTCCGGCATTCCCGGTGTTAACAGAAGCGCTACGCTGCAAAGTTCCAGAAAACAAATCTGGCTGAAGATTATCCCCTCCGAAGTCGAGCGACTGTTCCTTGCCTGCATTTCCGTCCTGTAGGGTAGAGGAGTTGTCGTCATCCGTTTTTTCCTCCAAAAACATCTGCCCCTTTCCAAACATCAACCAGTCCAGATTAATATTAGGAAATGCATTATTAATAGCTTCAACAGTAGCAAGAGTTGGTTTCGTCCTCTCTTTAAGGATTCCACACACTGTTGCCGTAGACAAACCTGTAAAAGTTGCAAACGCCTGCTGGGTCATATTTTTGGTCTCCATCAGCTGTATGATTCTATCTTTCATATCCATTTCTGTATCAAATTTTATCTAATAGGTGATTATTTTATTGATTTTACAAAGGTAAATCATTTTTTTGAGCTATACAATTTTATAAAGATATATTTTAACTTTTAAATATTACATTTACATATTTTAATTTATAAATTTAAAATAGTCAATCTTTAAAAAGACATATTCACTTTTACAAATTCAAATTTACAACACTGATATTGTAGGTAATATTTCCTTTTTCTTTAAACCCTAAAGAATTGGTTTCTAACCATTTATTTTCTACATATATAGAGTAAATATGGAGAAAGTTCGTATTTTATAGTAAAATTGGTGTAAAACAAGGTATATGAACTACTATTTTAGTATAAATGTATCTGAGTTTTAGACACTTACATCGTATATTTTTACATGTATAATTATTCATTCAACTTTAAATATTTAGATTTTTACATTTACATATTTACACTTTAAAATTCTAAATCGATAATCTTACTCTTCTATTCTGATTTCGATTTGTATATTTGAATTTACATGTTTTACAATTTACAACATCAAACTTTACATATATAAAACAAAACAAACGTTAACTTTAAATTTTACAATTAAAAAACGAAGCCTTTTTAAAGAAAAAGCTTTAAACAAAACAAGCCCCCGAAAAGATAAAAAAGAAGCAATTCTCAGTAAGGAAAAAACAACATAAAGCGCTGATTTCGTGGGAGAATAAGTATAAAATTTATGTTCGAAGAAATGAAATCTTTTTACAAAAATTGCAGTAAAAACAGTATAAAAACAGACAAAAATGAGTATAAAACATGGTAACAAACCAACAATCCCTACCTCCAGAAGCGACAACTATATATAATAAGGTGTAGGAAATAGCAAAACAAACACAAAATGGAGGATAAAGACAAAAAGCGAATGTAAAATAAAATTCAACCCTAACCAACATACTAAAAAAGCCGATTTCCGAAAACGGAAATCGGCATCCATTCAGTGCATAATAAAAAAGATAAGTTCCCTCAACAACTCCCCAGCAGGAGTATTCGGATTGTCGAGACCTTTACATTTAGTGTCAGCCTCCCTAATTTTATCAATAATTCTCATCACCTTCATCGCCGAATAGTTTCTCATGCCGAGCATATACTCCTTAGCAAACCATGGTCCACGCAGGTCAAGCCACTTAGCCACCTCAGCATCACTATTCCTGTTAGGAGAATAATAGGCAAGCATCAGATTCTGGAAATATCCAAAAATTATAGGTATCAGGACAAAAGCGCCCCCAGTTTTCGGGTTACTGTCGAAATATTTCACAATTCTGTTAGCCTTCAGCACATCCTTCTGCGCAATGGCATTTCTCAGTTCAAAAGGGTTAAAGTCTTTACTGATACCTATTCTCTGCTCTACAATAAGCGGCGTAATCCTCGTTTCCTCAGGTTTCAGCGACAGAATCAGCTTGTCAATCTCGCCCGTGAGCCTGTTCAGGTCAGCCCCGATATAGTCAGCCATCATCTGTGCCGCCTTCACCTCAATAGTAACCTTGCTGCGCTGACGAAGATAACTCTCGATAAAAAGCGGCAAATCCGATTCCCTCTTCTTTTTACTCTCAAAAACGACCCCTGCCGCCTTAAATCTCGACACGAGAGTTCTTTTTCGCCCGTCGATATTGCCGTTTTTATGACAAATCACGAGAACTGTAGTCTGAGCCGGCTTTTCCAGATATTTCTCCAGCTGATCCCAGTTTTTAATATTCTGCGCCTCCTTCACTATCACGACCTGCCTCTCCGCCATAACGGGATAGCTCCGCGCCATGTCGGCAACTTGAGCTGCGGTAACGTCAGCTCCAAAAACAATCTGCTGATTAAAATCCCTCTCTTCTGGCTTCAGGGCATGCTCGGCAATATAGTCGGAAATCTTGTCTATATAATATGCCTCCTCCCCCATCAACAGATAAACCGGAGAATATTGCCCAGCCTTCAAACTAGACATTACCGATTCAAACGTTACAGTCTTTGCTACTTCTGCCATATCTATTATTTAACTTTATTATACATATCAATAAATTTCTCAAAGGAAAGCTCGAATGTAACATTTTGTTAAAACATAGAGAATAACAAAAAACATCTCTTCAGTCAAAAGCCACTTTAGAATCCATCAATTAAAAAATAAAATACAGGCGTCCACAAAAAACAAAACGACAAAAACATCGCTGAATTATGAAAATTCGCCAAATATCACTATTTTTGCATCGATACAAATCAAAGAGCCATAAATTCCGCCATCAGGCGAAAAAAAACAGAATTCAAGCATTCCCAATGCAAAAGTAATAAAATGAACCGATTAAACCTACCACCATACGAAATAAAAATGAAGCAAACCAACGGGAAGACATATATTCTCGATATTCTTCGCCGCAAATTCATTGTTCTGACTCCCGAAGAATGGGTGCGCCAGCATTTCATCCACTACCTTATAAATTATAAAGGCTATCCGTCGGCACTGCTTGCCAACGAGATAGAACTGACAGTCGGCCAGAAAAAGCTCCGTTGCGACAGTGTGCTCTACACCCGACAGCTCCAGCCGCGGATGATAATAGAATACAAGGCACCGACGATACAGATTACGCAAAAGACATTCAATCAGATTTTTGCATACAACACCCTACTCCATGCCGACTACCTCGTAGTGAGCAACGGCATGAACCACTATTGCTGCAAGATTGACTACGAAAAAAAGTCATACTCCTTTCTAAAAGACTTGCCAGAGTATAAAGATTTATAGCTGATACTTGCACGGAACAGAAAAAAACACTACATTTGTAACAACTAATACTATAACAAAAAAATAAGATATGCCAAAAGCAACAGGACCAATAAAATATGTGGAACATCAGACGCCACAAACCGACGAGACCGGGAAATATATCATGCACCCCAAATTCGTGAGCAACGGGAAATACACCTTCGCCGATATGAAGCGCAGCATCGCCGAGCATCGCCAGATTGGAGCCCCACTCTTCACCTCGGCAATCACCGCCCTGGAAGAAGACGCCCTGATGGCACTTGCCATGGGACAAGAGGTGTACATCGGCGACATGTTCATCATCAAGCCCAAGCTTGAAATACGCCGCCACAAAGACGACGACGGCAAGGAATGGCGCAAGACCTTCCATGAGGGCGACCGCATACCGGCAAGCGAAGTAAGCCTCTGCGGAATAGAAGTACGCCCCACAAAGGCATTCGCCTCAAAATTTGCCAATGCTTACTACCAGGGCTGCAGTCGCATGGAAACAGGCTGCAGCGACAAATCAGAAGACAATGCCCGCGAACTTACCATTGTTACGGAGATGTGCCGCAAGAAAGGTTTCGTAACGGTAAACGACCTGCGCCGCCGTTTCAACTTTTCAGCCTATATGGCGCGCAAGCAACTCAACGACTGGTGTTCGGGTGAATTTCCCAAGATGACAAGCGAGAAAGTAGGCTATACCAGGATTTACCGCCGCATAGGCGTATAACAACTTTTTATATGAAAAAATCAAAAATCCTTCACCTTACCCGTATACCGTTGAGTATAAAGTATTTACGGTGAAGGATTTTTCATCCCATCATATTAAAATCAGAGGATAAAGATTGCCGAGCTTCGTGTGAACAGGTCTGCCGAAAAGCCTTGTCAGAGTCCTGCCGAGCGCATTCGCCGTAATCCTGTCCGCCCCCTTAACCTTGCGCATTCTCAACACCTTCATCACATCCTCGCAACTCATGCCCCGTTCCGGTTTATCAACACACTCATCCCGTCGGAAGAAACTCGACAAATCCCTCTCAAGCTGCGACTTCTTGTAATATCCCACGTTATGTTCGTTCATCATCCCCTCCTCCTCCTTCGAGAAGAAATACGGCTCGCCATTCTCCGCCTCGTGCAATAGCTGGGCATAAATCTGGTCATGCTCAATGCCGCCAACGTCAATCATTCCGTCGGGTTCAAGAATCAGGAAGCGGCGCGACCCGCTACGGTCGGTAAGCAGTTCGCGCGAGTTGCTCGTCCCCACAAACGAGGCAATCCTCGGCAAGCGGTTGAAGCTCTTCTTGTAAGCCCCGATAAAGCTCGGCTTCATCGTCTGCATCAGCGTCTTCATCATCGGCATCTTCTTCGGGTTCTCCTTGTCCATCTCGTCAACATTCACGATGGCAAACTCCACGATTTTCCTCTGGGCATTACCCTTTTGTCCGAGCGAGAAGTCATCCGTATAATAGTCCTTCAGTTCCTTAGGCAGCAGACTCCTCATAAACGTACTCTTGTGGAGTCCCTGCTGCGGCGAAACAATCAGCAGCATCACGCTGTTGGCATGTTCAGAGTCCAGTCCAGCCATCTGCGCCACCATAGCGCGCAGCCAAATCCTTCCCATGTGCAGACAATATTCCGAGGAGCTGATACGGCGGAGGAAATCCCCCACCCTGTCCTTTCCGTCCCACGTTCCACGAACCCTCCCGATATACTCCCTCACGGGGTGGTAAGCCTGGGCGTATTTCGACTTTATGAGCCGTTCCACGAAATGGTCGCGCACGAAGATTCCAGCCTCCTGCACCTCTATAGCAATAGAGTTCACGGCATACTTGTCTACCACCGTATATTCCACTTCCCCCTTGCGTCGGAACTCAAAAACGTCAGTAACGATATTATACCTGAAATCATAATTCTCGAGCATCCATTCCGTCATCTCGTTCACCGGTCTCAGATAACTTCGGCTCCGTCTGCGGTATTGTTCCAGCTCGTCCGCAGTCTTGTCATCCTTCTCTTTCTTCAAATTCTCCTTCAGCAGTTCGTTCTGCCTTTCGAGTGCTGCCATATACTGAGTATCCTGAAACAGCCTCTTCATGGTATTTTTCAGTTTCATAGTGGTGCAAAGATACGGCCGGCAAGCACTGTTTTGCAAAGTTTCTCCCAACGAAATGCACTAAAAACCTGCTACGCAAAGAACCACGTTTCAGCAAGAGCCAGCCATACACTCCATGGGGAGCATTCAGCCCCGAACAAGGTATTATAAGCGTCGTTAAAAGTGTTTTCAACTACCGTTAAAAGTGTTTTCAACGGTAGTTAAAAACACTTTTAACGGTAGTTACAACACCTTAAAATACCCCTTTCCTGCGTGGCAACATTACAGCTCCTGTATCCCCTACCTATATGTAATCAAAAGAATGGTTCATTCGGAATATGGAGTGATAATATATATTGTCGGAAGTAGCAGTTTTTTTGACAAAAAGCAATAAGAACAAAGGACATTGTATGCTGTTTTCCTTGCTTATGCAAATTTATAAACCCACAAAAATCCATGTCGATCCGTGTGCCACGGAATACCCATGCAACACATTTTCAAGAATATTTCACAACACGACTAAAAAAATCCTTCACCACAAAATCCTATTCTTCAAGCAATTATACCAAAGGTGAAGAATTTTTGAAAAAATATTCGTAGAGAAATAGCATAAAAAATAAATAGTAAAAGACATACTTTTGAATAAAAAACATTACTTTTGTCATTCCAAACTAAAGCCTTTAAAAATATGAAAAGAATACAACTATTATTTATTTGCTTAATTTTTGCCATAACTACATTTTCACAGTCAAATGACCATCTAAAGTTTATGGGAATACCTATCACGGGAACCATTACTCAATTTCAAACAAGACTTTCAACAAAAGGGTGTACATATAACAAAGCATTAAGCTCAAGCCTATCTTCTGCGACACGCGCATTCAAAGGTACTTTCTTAGGAAATAAGGCTACCATCTTTGTATACTATGACAGCAAGACAAAGATAGTATACCGCGTCAAAACTGTTATCGAAGGACAATCCGAAGATATTGCAGAACAAGAATACTCAAGAATTAAACAGCTCCTTGCAAAAAAATACGGTGAGGAAAACGCTATTACAGACACAAAAGACGACAAAGAATGTATCTCATTTATTTCGCTTAAAAGTAAAAGTACAAACATGACAGATACAACAGATTTATCAGAACTTGCCAATGGCAGCATTGATTTATTCATAACAAAGGACGAAGAAATTTGGATGCGTTATCCATACAATTTCAACATCCACATCGACTACAATGATATGGTCAATACACAAAAGCACGAAAATCAGCAACTTGACGAAATATAAAGATATACACAACAAAAAGGAAACAATATGCCCACTAACAAAAATGCGCAACTTCGCTATAAACTATTAGATCAATGTTTCAGCGATTTCAAACATAAATACACAATAGACGAACTCGTTGATAAAGTCAATGAGAATCTATCAGACCTTACAGGCAAAGAGATTAGTCTACGCCAAATTCGAGACGATATCAAATATATGCGTGACAGAGTTTCTTACAATGCTCCTATAAAGGCATACCCTTTTGGCTCCGGTCGCCAATGCTATTACAGATACGAAGACCCGGACTTCTCCATTTTTGACAATGAGCTATCTGTAGACGAACTAAAAGAACTGCGCTCCATAATTGAAATGCTTGGAAAATACAGAGGCACTCCAGCCAATGCCTGGTTGGAAGAAGTTATTTCAAACTTGGAATATCGTTTTAAAATAAAACCAGACACAGAAAATTTGGTTGCCTTTGAGCAAAACGAACAATTAAACGGGCTGGAATATTTATCCACCATTATCGACATGACCATTAATCACCAACCAATAAAGATAAAATATCGCAGTTTTAAGGGAAAAGAACAAGACATTGTTCTCCATCCTTACTATGTGAAGCAATATAATAATAGGTGGTTTTTGTTTGGATATAATGAAAAATACCAATCACTCTCCATTTATGCTTTGGACAGAATTCAAGGAATAAAAAAAGCCAATATAGCATTCAAGAAAAATGAAAACATTAACTTCCTGACATATTTCAACGACATAATTGGGGTAACTTTGCTAAACGAGAATAAAGAAACAGAGACTATCATTCTACGTTTTGAAGAAAATAGATTTCCGTATGTACTATCCAAGCCTCTTCATCCTTCGCAAAAAGTAGTAGATAAAAAAAAGAATATCATTTCTATAGAGGTAAAACCAAACAAAGAATTGAATCAATTGATATTCTCATTCATTCCCGATGTAGAAGTAATATCCCCTGTATGGCTTCGAGAGGAAATAAAAGGAAAAATTGAAGAAAATCTAAGGAAATATTTAGCTATGCAAGAAGACTGCACAAATGAATAATACCTTTGCATCGTCATTCAGAAATGATGACAAGAATATTCGCTATATTGATGTTTCATTTTAAATTTTGGTAAATATGTCACAGAACGTAACACTTTCAGCAAAGGCAAAAAAAATTGTAGATAACTTTATCAACAAGAATCATTACAACAGAAAAGAGAATTCTATCTCAAGAACTGACGTTATGAAGCACGTCATCGTCACCTTATATGCCCAAATGCCAACTGCAAAAGCAGAACTTATAGCCCCTTTCAAGGATTGCATATTTGATTTGCACGAGTACTTCACCCAAGAAGAAATTGACATTATTCTGAAAGAGACTAAAGGAGTTATCAAGTACTGCTATGAATTCTCTGACGTAATGAGCCATATCAACTTTTACGAAGACAGTGAGATTACAGAAGACATTCTCTGTGACGATTCTCCATATACTATTTACAAGACACCTAAAAGCGTAATAGAATTATGCATGAGACTTAGCGGAAAGCCTCAAAAAGGCGACAAGGTACTCATTCCTTATGGAGATGTAGCCGACTATACGATTTATGCACCTGATGCCAAATATTTGATAAATTGCGAAGGCTTTGAAGAAGAGGGAATTATACCAAATGTCGTGAATGCATTCTACAAGATTCTTCTTGACAGCCAGAATGTAGAATCGAAGATTGTATACAACGACTGTGACCCTATTGATTTAACCATTAATCAAAAAATAAAAGATTTGGATTATGTTTTTGCATACAATCCTACTCTTAACCAATCATGCAACAGTTCCCTACACATTTGCGACGGCATGTGGAATAGTCCACAACATGTCACTGCAACAAATTTGGCAATAACTATTCTCTCTTGCTCTTTATTAAGTTTAAAATCCGGAAAAAGCCTTGACGTAATATTCCCTACAGAATATCTTGAAGACAAAGATTTTTGGAATGCCTTCAAATTACTGTTTGAAAACAAAACAGGAAAGAACGATATTAGCTCAACTCTCATATATTTACCACGTATGGAATTCGGAGATACTTTTGTTAACACGTTTCTTCTACATATAGAGAAAGGAAAAGGCAACAGTGGAATGATACGCTTCATAAATGCTACAGGCTCCGAATTCTACAACGAAGGTGGGTATACAGAAGTTGGAAGGAAAACTATTTTTGATGACATTGATAAAGGAATGTCATATGACATCACCAATCCGCAACACTACCAGCAGGCAGGGATTAATACTGATTTTCTTATGGAAGTAATCAATTCTGAAGAATGCAATACGAAATACGAAGAGCGTCTTCACTATACAAAATTCTTTGGAGAAAACGAACATGCTGCAAACCAATACTTAATAAACAAGAAGCTCCCTGAGCTAACAGACGGTGAAGAGTATATCCCTCTAAGGGATTTGGTTGATGTCATTTCTGCAAACAAAATAGAAGAAGGAAGACTTCCTCTAATAGATACAAAATTACTACACAATAATTACACTGTTTGCGATATACTACCTAAGAATATCTCACGGCATACATTAGAAAAGGAACCAGAATATTGGAGTGGATATTATCCAAAATATTTCACTTTATCGGAAGATTGCATCATAGCAGGTCTTGATACGCCAGAGATAAAAGTTGGGAGACTATCTAATGTAGAAGATACGATTGCCTTTAAAGAAGGTGTTACGCCTTTCCATATCAAGAGTAATCTCATTACAGAAGACTATCTGTTAAGAGAACTCACACAAGAGTATTGCTCAATACAGGCAAAGATGTTAAGCGAAAAATACATATCAGATGGGGATAAGATAGATATTCTTTCCCCGGAATTTTTCCTTGACATCAATATTGCAGTACCGTCGCTTGAAGAGCAAGAACGAAGATGCAAGGAAGATACACAGAAGTCATTAGAAGAAGCCCTCAAGAATCTTAAAGAATCAGACAGGCAGCTCTTGTTATCAGCAAAGGAATTCAACAGGGATGTTCATATGAAAAAACATGCCATCGGGCAGACTTTGTTCAATCTTAAGAATTGGTGGGACAAGATCCAAAAGACACGCAGGGATGATAATGGAGTTCTTAATGACTCAACAAAGATAGACAAAGCAGGTAAATTTTCAATAGAAGACGCTTTTTCCAATATCCAGCTGAGCATTGAAAAGCTTCAAAAACAAGTTGATTCATTTTGGCGCGCAGATGGATTTAAAGCAGAGATATTCGACCTGTCTTCGTTTATTGAGAATTATATCAAGAAACAACAGAGCCCACTCTTCAAATACGAGTTTGATGTAGCCACTGATAGAAGTTTAAATATTAATTTTCCAGAAGAAGCTCTGTCAATTGTGTTTGACAATATCATCAACAATGCATGTAGTCATGGTTTCGATGAAGAATTCTCAGAAAAAAACACAATAAGATTGGAAACAAGACACGAGAATGGTCAAACTATTATTATAATATCCAATAATGGTAAGCCGCTGCACGAAAAAATTACAGGCGAAGATGTATTCACCTATGGCCGCTCTTCCAAAAACGGACAGTCTCATTTCGGTATTGGAGGCTACGAAATAAGATATCTCATGCGAGAGTTTAACGGTAATGCGGAATTTATTTCAAGTCCAACAGATGAGTATACGGTAAGCTACAAATTAACTATCAAAGATTCCAACAAGATAGATTCAACAATAATTAACATATGACAAACGAAACGACATACAAAGTTCTATGGGTGGATGATGACGCATCTATCATAGATGGTTTCCAACTAAAGGCAGAGGACTACAACATAAGCCTCTGCCATGTAGGTAACTGGCAAGAGGCAGAGCTACTTCTAAAATCCAATTTTGAAGAATTTTCTGCCATTATATTGGATGCGGAATGCAAAATAAATGCAGAAGATCCTGAAGAAAGTAGCTTTATCCATAAAGTATTACCTGCCTTGACTAGTATTTTTGGCAAAAAACAATGTAGAATTCCATGGTACATTCTCTCTGCAGGAACAATGGAAGGATTCGATACAACAATGCATATCGCTCAATACACCCATGAGATATATGACAAAGAATGGGGAAATATGCTTTATTCAAAGACCTGCCCATCAAACAGTGACAACAGCCCTGAAAAGCTATTCGAGAATATACAAAAAATCGCAAGTCATAAAATCTCCAACATCGTATTATACCGCTATCAAGACACGTTTCAATATATGGGAGAAGGAAAGCTGATTAACAAAGAAGCTCGCAACATTATGCTGAAAATGCTTTGTGAACTGTACAGACCAGAAGACAATCCCCGTTTCGAATATCAAGGCAATCCACTGCGCAAAGTATTGGAGTATGTATTCCGTGCAGCTAACCGCATTGGTCTTCTCCCCTCCGATTGCTTTGACAACAGAGGACAGTTGAATCTCTTGGATGCAAATAGGTTTATGTCTGGTTTAAATACAATTCACAGCAATATGCTTCGTTATGGTAAAGAAGGAAAAGGGAAAGACGGACAAGGCGGAGATACTATTTTTCCACATTACATGGGAAATATAACAAAGAATATACTCAATTTCACCAACTCAGAATCCCATACAAACGAAACAAACGAATACACAATAAATGACAAAGACCTGAATATAGACGAAAATACAAAAGAGCTATTTTTCAGCTATGTACTACAACTCTGCCATGTCATCAAGTATTTTGGCCATTTTGCAGAAACCCACAACGACGAGGCAAGCAACATTCGCATGACAACAAAAGTCTATCACTAATAGTGGCAGATAAAAAATAATACAGAATAAAATAACAAATTATGAATATAAAAGAATTTGCACAAAATGTATATGAATACATTAATGATTTAGCAGAAACCAACAACACTGATTTCATCACAGAAATCGCAAGATATTATCTTGAACGCATGGAAGATTGTGATGAAGTCAGTGCACCTGATTTATGCATTTTTTCAAGTCCAAGAGCCAAAATTACAGCTTATGATTACAATGAAGAAGCTGAAACGCTTGATTTATTTCTATTCATACATACAACCCCTATGGCATCAAGAGCAGATTCCAAAATCAAGAGCGGATTCAATTATCTTCGCAATTTTTACGACCAATGCTTGAAGCGCAAATCCTCTTTTGACGGAAACGAAAGTTCATTTAGCAGTGAAATACAAGAAGCAATAAGCATGATTAGAGAGTCTAAGAATAATGTCAATGCCGTGCGTTTCTATATTCTGACAGATGGAGTTGTAGCTTCTCCAGACGAGATAAATACTCCAGACAAAGACGAGAATGGAGTTATTTGTGAATATCATATTTGGGACATTGCACGCATTTATCATCAAGACCAGATAAATCACGGCAATGAAAAAATTGAAATTGACTTTGAAAACGACATAAAATATTTTGTACCGAACAAGGATTCAAAGATAAATTCTACTATAGCTCCTAAAATACAATGTTTGAAAGTTGATGACAACAATCCTTATGTTGACACATATATTGCAATTATATCAGGAGATGTACTTGCTAAAATATATAACCAGTACCGTACGCTACTACTCGAGAAAAATGTCAGGGCTTTCCTGCGTAACAAGAGTAAAGTCAATCAGCGCATTATGTCTACGATAAAGAATAAACCAGAGATGTTTTTCTCATATAACAATGGAATCTCAACAACTGCCAGTGAAGTAGAGTTAAAGCAAAACGGACGTGTACAGTATCTTACAAAGCTAAAAGACTGGCAAATTGTCAATGGAGGACAAACGACTGCTTCTATAGCATCAGCAAAAAATTGCGACTTAACAAAGGTTTTCGTACAAATGAAAGTCAGTGTCGTAAAAGACAAAGAAAAATATGACGATATTGTCAAAGACATATCCCGTTCTGCTAACAGTCAGACAGGCATTAAACCATCAGATTTTGACTCTGGAGAAGAATTTTTGATTAAGTTAGAAAAATTAAGTAAAGAGGAATTCACTCCTGTGTCAAATACAAAATGGTTCTTTGAAAGAATGAGAGGACAATATACAGACATACGTGGCACGCTAAACAAAATAGAAGAGGACCGGTTTAAAAAAGAATTTCCTAAGAGAAATTTACTCACAAAAATAGATGTCGCAAAGGTTATGGTCATTTGGGACATGAAGCCACACATCGCATGCAACAGTAGGGAAAAGTGCTTTGCTTCTTATATGTCAGGCTTAAGAAAGAATCAAGAAAAAATCGGCTCTGCCTATTGGCATAAAGTAGTTTCCCTCAGTATTTTGTATAAAAATATAGAAGTTTGCTTTGAAAGAAGATGCGGACAAAAAGGATTTAAATCCCGCACAACAGCATATACAATGTCTGCCATTTCACATCTTACAAATCAAGAGCTTGATCTGGATTACATTTGGAAAAATGAAAAAGTCCAACCCCAGCTTGAAGAGATTATAGAAAGACTTGTTGTAAAAGTCAACAACCAACTTGATCTGGACAATTCAAGATCCTTCACTAAGAACTCAAAGTGTTGGGATGATATTCAGGAAATGATCAATACTGAGACAATTCCCAACTCGTTACAATTATCCAGCAACAATAACCTTGATTGTTATACTGAGGTTGAGAAAAATATTATAGAACAAGCTAATGCCATTTCACAAGAATACTGGAAAGCAGTATTAGAATGGGACAAAAAAGAAAAAGCTCTCGCTCAAATAGAAAAGAGAGCAATTTCGAATTATATCAAAAAATTTGACAAGGGACGTTTCTTTAAAACAATAAATAATGCAGAAAAAGCATTAAAAATAAAGGAGGAAGTGGAGTCAATGGGATTCTGTCTTGAATAAAGTATATTTCAAATTTCGTATTTACTTCTTCAATGAATTAAGCAGGTTGAATTTTCACTCCATATAAAATCTATAAATCCTTCACCACAAAAGTCTGTTTTTAAAGCGATTACAACAGTGGTGAAGGATTTTTGAAAAAAGCAAGCATAAAAGACATATTAAAAAGGAAGCTCTTCACCGCTATGAAAATTATGATATGCCAAGAGACTTATATAACTTGATTACATCTTTATAGATAGACTTTTTTGCACTTATTTTCTTTACTATTTCATCTTTCTCAGGATCATAATAGCCATGGTATTCTTTCTGTTCTACAGGATTCCAATGTGTTACCCACATCAACCCGTCATTCTTTATTAGACCATCCTCAAATTTAATGGCAGCATAATGGTATGTGCAGTCAGAGTAATAACAAACATAGGTTTTCTTTAACTGCGGAATAACTATAATGTTGTCAATAGCAATACAATCAGCACATTCATACTCTTCAAACTTTCTCAAAGACGGATTAAATATCATCACACAGTTGAAATCTCTTTGTCCGCCAAAATCCGAGTAGAAATAATAATCCTTATACCCGTCATGATTCAAATCCAATGAACAGTAATGAAAGCCATTACCACTCATATTAAGGACAAACGTCTGCCCAGTATTTTCTGATTCTACAATAACCGAGTCTTCATTTGCAATAAATTCAATAGGATATTCATCTATCCAGCACATTTCATATCTTGGCATAGTATATTGAATGTCCTTCTGTGCATACAAATCTAAAGCACATACAGATACAAATAAGAGGAAAAAAAGTTTTAAAGCCTTGAACATATTATTAATTCGTTTTAGATTTTACATCAATAAGTATATACTGTAGTATTACCGAAGCTGTCGGTGTGAGAATTGAAAGTATTGCCATTACTGTCATAACCTGAAGTATTTCCGAAATTATCGGTGTGAGAATAGTAGGAATTGCCATAACTGTCGTAAGTGGTTGTGTTGCCAAAATCATCAGTATGAGAACGATAACAGTTACCATCGCTGTCGAAACCTGTAGTATTACCCAAATTATCCGTATGGGAATGGTAATAATTGCCATTGCTGTCATAACCGCTGAGGTTACCATTGCTATCAATTGTATAATGAGCAGAGTTACCATTCATGTCAGACACCGTTATATTTCTGTTAGAACACCTAACTTGATAGCTGTTATAATCAGAGCCTAAAGAAACATCACTTAATTGCTCGTCCTCATCGTCTGAATTATATTCATCATCATAAAAAGAAACATCATCGTTTTCTGTGTCATCATATACTCCATTATTTAACCGAGAAGTGTAATTCTCACCATAAGATGATTCTGATTCATCAACATCAGAAGTTCTTTCACTAACTTTAGACTGACTTGGGTGACAGGCTACAAATAGCCCAGCTGCCAACATAAGAGGAAAAATCTTTTTCATATTCTTTGTTTTTTATTGTTTAATGCCAAAAACAGAATAATGGTTAACAAACAATTGAAAAAATCCTTCTAAAAACAACTATTAATGTAATCCCCCCCATTTCATCACCCTTCTATCCTCCACTCCGTAATAGTGCGCTCCTCGCTGCTGTAGTTCACGCCTACTTTAACGAGTCGTTTGCCGTCGGCAGTGTATGGAATGAGATAGCCCTTTTCGTCTATCTGCCGGAGGGCGGCATCGGCAGAGCCGTCAAACTTCAGTTCCATGACATAAACTACGGACGGAAGAGTTATCACCACATCGGCTCTGCCGTGGGAACTCTCCTCCTC
>ERZ808246.436-NODE-436-length-35500-cov-4.575145_pt1 | contig 35500 bp, 27 predicted proteins | sample MGYA00521083_ERZ808246 | MGnify/ENA primary metagenome ERZ808246 (study PRJEB31516, sample SAMN03275577) | gut metagenome | biome: mammalia-associated habitat; material: feces | host: Papio cynocephalus | place: Kenya | collected 2012-07-07 ...
GCTGGCTGCCGGTCGTCCTGTGGGTCCTCGTCGGCGGCATCTTCTTCGGCGCCGTCCACGACTTCGGCGCCCTGTACGCCTCGATGAAGAACAACGGCAAGTCCCTCGCCCAGCTCATCGAGAAGTACATCGGCAAGACGGGCCGTCGCCTGTTCCTGCTGTTCAGCTGGCTGTTCTGCATCATCGTCATCGCGGCCTTCACCTCCATGGTGTGCGGCACCTTCAAGTTCACGCCCGCTGCTGACGGTTCCGTCGACGTCGCCAAGTCCTACGCCGCTGGCTGCGCCGGCACCATCTCCATCCTCTTCACCTTTGTGGCCATCGCCTTTGGCTGGGCCCAGCGCAAGTTCAACCTCAAGGGCGCTGCCGAGTTCGTCGTCGCCTGCGTCGCCATCGTCGTGATGTTCGCCGTCGGCATGCAGTTCCCGCTCTACCTCGACCTGAACCAGTGGATCGCCGTCGTCATGGTCTACCTGGTCTTCGCCGGCGCCATGCCGATCCAGACCCTGAAGCAGCCCCGTGACTACCTCACCACCATCATGATGGTCGTCATGATCGTCTGCGCCGTCCTCGGCATCTTCGTCTTGGGCGTCCAGGGCAAGGCCACCATCACCGCCCCGATGTTCACCGGCTTCTCCACCAAGTCCGGCATGATGTTCCCGGTGCTCTTCGTCTCCGTCGCCTGCGGCGCCCTCTCCGGTTTCCACAGCCTCGTCTCCTCCAGCACCTCCTCTAAGCAGGTCTCCAACGAGACCGACGCCGTGAAGGTCGGCTACGGCGCGATGGTCCTCGAGTCCTTCGTCGGCATCCTCGCCATCATCATCGCCGGCATCATGTTCTCCGACATGAACACCGCCGGCACCGGCGCGCTGAACAACGGCGCCGCCTCCACCCCGTTCCAGATCTTCGCCGCCGGCATCTCCCGCGGCATGCAGGCCTTCGGCGTCGACGGCACCGTCGCGACCGTGTTCATGACCATGAACGTCTCCGCCCTGGCCCTGACCTCCCTTGACGCCGTGGCCCGCATTGCCCGTACGTCCTTCTCCGAGTTCTTCGCCAAGTCCAACGACGCCCTCGCCATCGAGGACCGTTCCGGCGCCATGAAGGTCCTCGGCAACCCCTGGTTCGCCACGCTCGTGACCCTCGTTCCCGGCCTTGCCCTCACCTTTGGCGGCTACCTCGCCATCTGGCCGCTCTTCGGCGCTTCCAACCAGCTCCTCGGCGGCATGACGATGATCACCCTCGCCGTGTTCTGCAAGTGCACCGGCCGCAAGGGCGCCATGCTCTACGTGCCCGTCGCGTTCCTGCTCGTCTGCACGTTCACGTCGCTTGCCCAGAGCATCATGGGCTGCGTGACCGCGCTCACCGCTGGCACCGCCGCGTCCGTGTTCAACTCCGCGCTGCAGCTCGTCTTCGCGATCCTGCTCGTCGTCCTTGGCCTCATCGTTGCCGTGAACTGCCTGAAGGAGTTCTTCGGCAAGGCAGAGGGCTCCATCCCCGACGAGGAGCCCGAGTGGTCCGAGCTCGGCCGCAAGAACTGCGGCGTCGACGCCAAGTAGGGTCGTCCCTCGCGCCATTCGATTGCTTCGTGCGAACGGTTTTCTTGACCTGGTGCGCAACGAAGCACGTTACGCCCCCGCATCCTGCGACTCGGATGCGGGGGCTTCCTTATTGAGCGGACGAATTTGCCACGCGTAAGAGCTTCCGGGTGCGATTTGGGGCGAGGCAATTCAAAAATCTCGCGAATTGTGGTGATGATTCGCATATGGTCGAGTATCCGGCGGTCTGCTGTTTGTAAAGCCGCAGGTAGCGAGGCTGGCGATTCGGGAGCTACTTGGGGGTTGGACGATTTAGACCACAATTGGCGAGATTTTTGAGCGGAGGCGTCTTTGGGATCGGTTGCGATTCGTGCGATGAGGCGCGGCGTATTGCAGATGCATATGGTTTACGTGTTTGAGGGTGCGCTGTGGGAGCTTGAAACGTGTAAACGGTATGCATCTGCGATGGGGCTGTGCGGCGAGTTGCGCTCGGCGGTAGGGTGTGTGGAAATCTTGGTCGCTCGCCGTGGCCGTTCGGTCCGCTGCGCGTCAGGGTAGGTTAGGCAAAGTGCAAAGAAGATCCGAGAGAAAGGATGCCGCCATGGCAGACCTCATCAAGAACGTCAACAAAGAAACCGTCTTCAACCTGGCCAGTACCGTGGAGGTCCAGCCGGGCCGCGTGAACAGCCTGACGCTCTCCCAGATGCCGGGGGCCAAGGTCACCCTGTTCGCGATCGATGCCGATGAGGGCATGAGCAGCCACGCCGCCGGCGGAGACGCGATGGTGAACGTCCTCGAGGGCACGGGCGAGATCACGATCAACGGCACGGCGCACCTCGTGAATGCGGGTGAGAGCATCGTCATCCCCGCGGGTGCGCCCCACTCCGTGCGCGGCGTCACCGCGTTCAAGATGCTGCTCGTCGTCGTCCTTCCCGCGTAAGGAGGCCGCCGTGCCGTTCAAGAACCTGCCGCGCGAGACGCCTACGGCGTTATCCTCGCTCATAGATGCTGCGCCGGGTCAGGTGTCGAGCATGTCGCTCACGCGGGTGGGCGACGCCTTGGGGGCGACGCTCCTCGCCTTCTCGCTGGGGGAGAGCGTGAGCGAGGAGACCTATCCCGGCGACGCTCTCTATTATCTTGTGGAGGGCTCGGCGACGGTGAACGGTGCCGAGATGCGCGCCGGCGACGTGCTCGTGGTTCCCGCCGGCGTGGAGCATGCGGTCGAGCCGCACGGTGCGGCAAAGCTGCTGCAACTCGTCTTGGCTTAACGGGTTCAGCGCCGTTGTTCGGCTCGAACCGGGCCGAACGGTTCTGGCGGACTCAGTAATGGGCCCGGTTCGAAGCGACAGACCGGGCTGCCCTTACCGGGCGCGGGACCAGGCCGTGCTCGCCGCGATCTTGAACGCGATCGTGTACTGGTTGATGAGCGGGTCCACGTGGCAGAAGAAGACGCGCCCCTCGACGGGCGAGACGAGCATCTCCTTCACGTGGGCGTCCTCCGTATCGAGGATTTGGCCCAAGGTCTGCCCCGCCTGGACCCGCTCGCCCGGCTCCACGTCGCGCAGGAAGAACCCGCCCGCGCGCTCGCTCCTCACGTCGACGAGCTCCGACTCCGTGAGCTGCGTGGGCTTGAAGCCGCCCTCCTGCCTCGCTCGCACGGCCCCGCGGGTCCACAGGAAGCGCAGGATCGCATCCTCGACCTCCTCGGCGTTTCTCGTGGAGAGGGACCCCATGTCGTGCACGTACACCGAGAAGGCGTGCGTGCCCCAGACCTGCCAGTTGTAGTTGAGCGTGGTCGTGTCGAAGCTCGAGGGCTCCTTGTCGACCACGTAGGGAAACCCGAAGTCCTCCGCCTCCTCGAGGATCTGCGTGGTGACGGGGCCCGTCTCGGTCACGCGGACGTGCGGCTGGAAATCGCCTTTCAGGTAGTAGCTGCAGAGTTGGATGCCGTACTCGAAGCCCTGCACGGCGCGAAAGACGCCGTCGGCGATCCGCTGCGTCGTCTCGCCCTGGTCGTAGCCGGGAAACATGCGGTTGACGTCCGTCTTGTCCACGGGCCAGAACCGCTCTTGGATGTTCATCGAGAAGGCGTTCACGCAAGGAATGACCAGGATCTTCTTGGCCGGGTCGAGCTCGCCCTTCTCCTCGAGGCCAGCGAGCCTGCGGACGAGGTCGGCGCATGCGAAGGCCTGCTCGACCTCGTTTCCGCGCATGGAGCCCACGATGGCCGCGCACGGATCGGCGCCGGGGCGGCCGAACTCGTACCCCACGATCTCGAGCGGCTCGCGGTAAGGGGTGTCCAGCGTGTAGAGGACCGTTTTTCTCATGCTCGGGGCTCCTTCAGGACGCGGCCCAGCAGCGAGCCGGGGTAGACGACGGGGTATTCGCGCAGCGTGAAGAGGAGCCCTGCCGACGGGGACCTCACTTCTTGGGCGACCTTACCGGTGAGCGTATCGGCGACGATGCCTATGACCTGGCCCTCGTTCACATGGCTGCCGTGCGGCGCCTCGGGCAAGAAGACCCCGCTCTCCCGGGCGTTCAGGTAGCAGACCTCCCCGTCACGGGCGACGATCGGCGGCTCGTGGGCCTCGAAGCCCCCGCCCCAGGCGCCCAGGCTCGCGGAGAGCCGGAGGATGCCCTGCGCCAGGCGCTCACCGTACTCGCGCGTGACGCGCATGCCGACCCCGCCCTCGACGACGAGCGTCCGCGTGCCCCGCTCGTTCAGCGCGTAGGCGAGGGTCGACTGGAGCACGGTCGCCGAGGCGTGGACCCAGACGAAGTCCACGTTGAGCAGGGGCGCCAAGGGGAGGAGCTCCTCGGCAGAGGCCTCGTTTATGCGGACCTGCGGCATCTCGCGCAGGAAGATGTCAGACGCGTGGATGTCCACCGCGACGTCGGCGCCCTCGACGTCGTCTATGACGGCGGCGGCGAGGGTCTCGGTGAGGTCGCCGGTCGCTTTGCCCGGGAAGGTGCGGTTCAGGTCGACGTCGAACATGGGGACGCCGCGCTCGATGGAGTTGATGCCCAGCGGGTTCACTGCCGGGTAGATGTCGACGGTGCCCCAGAGCGACCCGAGGTCGCGCTCGAGGTGCTGCGCGAGGCGAAACGCGACGTACTGGCCCTCGAGCTCATCGCCGTGGATGCCGGTCACGACCGCGATCCGCGGGCGCTTGGCGGCCGGGCGCGCGTCTTCACTGGCCCGCCCGTCGTCGAACGGGCCCGTTGCCGTGCCCTCTATCCTGTGCTTCTGCACGAACAGGTGCTCGCCCACGGGCAGCTCAGCCGAGAATACCGTCTGAATCAAGATCTTCCTCCCTCCGCGCTCATGCGGTCGCGTCCTGCACTTGCGAGGCGCCGCCGACGAAGATTCCCCGCTCGATGGGGCAATCGGCGAAGTCGTGCCCTGTGCGAACGGAGCATACGGTCTTCTTATCGTGGGGGAAGGCTGTTTCGCCCGGGGCGAGGGCGCGTTTCGCGCCGGTGAACAAGCGCGGTCCCCCGGTTACGATTCGGCTCGCTTCGTTAAACGGGCCGCGTGGGGGTTCTCGGCGGCCCGCGCCCAGGCTCATGCGCGAAAGTGAAGACTTCACATTCAAAATGGCCTGTTGTGAAGGCTTCACATTGGCCTTTTTTGCCCATAATCGCCAAAGTGTAGCCTTCACAACGAATGTGCACTCTTCACATTGAGAAGGGCCGGCGGGGACGACGAGCGTTTCGCGGCGCTACGCGGCGGGCGGCTGGCGGAGCAGGCGACGGGCCTCTTTCTCGTAGGGGAAATAGCCCGCGACGAGCTCGTGGAACGCCGGCCCGTGGTTCGCGACCTTGAGGTGCGCGAGCTCGTGCGCGACGACGTATTCGAGGCAGAGCGGCCGATACGCGGCCAAGCGGATATTGATGCGGATCGCGCCCGCCGTCGTTGTGCAAGAGCCCCATCGCGACGTCATGTCCCTGAGCTGCCAGCGCGACGCATGGAGGCCGGATGCCGCCTCCACGCGCTCGACGACGGCGGGCAGCGCCCGCTCGAGCTCTTCTTTGTAGAGGTCGAGAAGATCGCGCCCCTCAGGCAGCGGGACGAGCCTGCCCCAGAGCGCCACGAGGTCTCCGGGCCCCGGTTCCTTGGGAGCCTTGTGCCCCTCGAGCACCCGCTCGCGCGCCTTCATGAGCCAGCCCGCATGTTCGCGGAGAAACGCCTCGGCCCCCGCGCGGCCCGTGCGCCAGGGAACGCTCATGTGCACGGTTCCGTCCGGGCGCACCCGCAGGTTGATGCGGCGCACCGCCTTGCGCTCGACCTCCACGGGGACACCGCCGACCTGGAGTATGTATGTGTTTGGTTTCTGCATAGGTGGATTGTACGTCCGCGTCCCTCTAGACTGGGCAGGTCAAATCGCGACAGAGAGGATACGAACATGTCTGGATCCTGCCACTCCCACGGCCCCGTCGAGGCCGTGTCCGACGCCCGCACCGCCGCCGACGAGGCGCGCGACGCCCTGCTCGCCGAGGTCTGCGGCCTTGGCGCCACGATGAGCGCGGCCATGGACGCGCAGCCCGGCTTCGTCCCGTGCGGCCACGCGTTCTCGAACCTCATCGAGGGGCTCTACGCCTCCGCTGCCTGCGAAGACGCCGACGTGCTGGCCGACGTTGCCCAGGGCGTGCGCGGCCGCAGCGGGCACGTTGCCGGCCACCGCGGCGTCGCAATGGGCGAGGCCAGACTCGCCGAGCCCACGACCCCCGAGGCTGCCCTGCTCCTCGCCGCAATCCGCGGCATCTCGGCCGACGCCTATGCCGGTATGCGCCGGGGCCGTATGAGCGACGAGGTGAACGTGCTTCTGGCCAACGCCCTCCGTGCCCTTGGCGAGGGGACGGTTGGCCACGACCTTCTCACCCGCGCGGGCGCCGCGGCGCTCAAGGCCCGCGAGCTCGCACGCTAGCGCTCCCGCCGCGCGTCAAGGCCCTTCTTGGCCCTCGCGCCGTTATCGCGGGCCCGACGTGCCGGTCGGGCCCGCGTTTTTTGTATTCGAGAAGAAATCGCAGCTGGTGAGCGGATTTTCTTGCCAGGGTCTGGGTAGGCTTGAAAAGTTACCTACGCACAGAGAGGCTCCCCATGCTCGAGCTCAAGCACATTTGCAAGAAGTACGTCACGGCCTCCTTCACCCAGACGGCGCTCGACGACGTGAGCCTCGCGTTTCGCGACAACGAGTTCGTGGCGATCCTGGGCCCGTCCGGCTCCGGCAAGACCACGATGCTCAACGTCATCGGCGGCCTCGACCACTTCGACTCGGGCGACCTCCTCATCGACGGCATCTCCACGAAGGATTTCAAGGACCGCGACTGGGACGCCTACCGCAACAACCGCATCGGCTTCGTGTTCCAGAGCTACAACCTCATCCCGCACCAGACGATCCTGGAGAACGTCGAGCTCGCGCTGACCCTTACCGGCGTGGGGCGCGCCGAGCGCCGCGAGCGCGCGGTGGCGGCGCTCGAGCGCGTGGGCCTGGGCCAGCACGTGAACAAGCGGCCGAGCCAGCTCTCCGGCGGGCAGATGCAGCGCGTCGCTATCGCACGAGCGCTCATAAACGACCCCGAGATCGTCCTGGCCGACGAGCCCACCGGCGCCCTCGATTCGGCGACGTCCGTGCAGGTCATGGACCTGCTCAAGGAGGTCGCGCAGGATCGCCTCGTCATCATGGTCACGCACAACCCCGACCTTGCCTATCAGTACGCCACGCGCATCGTCACCCTGGCGGACGGCCAGATCAAGGACGACTCCGACGCCTTCGACGCCGCGACCGCGCCCCGCCGCGACGCCAAGCCCACGCGCCGCACGTCCATGAGCTTCTTGACGGCGCTCGGCCTCTCCGCGCGCAACCTCCTCACCAAGAAGGGCCGCACGATCATGACGGCCTTCGCCGGGTCCATCGGCATCATCGGCATCGCCGCGATCCTGGCGCTCTCGAACGGCGTGAACAACTACATCGCGCAGGTGGAGGAGGACACGCTCTCGAGCTACCCGCTCTCCATCACCAAGCAGAGCTACGACGTCACCGGCATGCTCACGGGCGACACGTCCTCCGGCTCCTCGGGCGACTCGGCCTCCGACCAGGGCGCTGACGCGTCCGCCGAGAAGGACGTCGCGTCCTCCGACGGCTCGATCCCCGAGTTCACGATGCTCAAGGACATGTTCGCCTCCGTGAAGTCGAACGACCTCAGGAGCTTCAAGTCCTACCTCGACTCGGGCGACGCGGGCATCGCGGACGACATCAACGCGATCCAGTACGACTACGGCATCACGCCGCAGGTCTACGCCGCCGACACCTCGAGCGGCGTGACGAAGCTCAACCCCAACTCGCTCTCCTCGGCCATGAGCGCGGGCGCGTCGTCCTCCGCGACGGCCGGCACCATGGCGGGCTCCTCGAGCGCCTACAACGAGATGCTCGACGACCCGGGGCTTCTTGCCCAGCAGTACGACGTCGTCGCGGGCCGTTGGGCGAGCGGGGCCGACGAGTGCGTCCTCGTGCTGAACAAGTCCGGGCGCGTGAGCGACTACACGCTCTACGCGCTGGGCGTCCTCGACCCCTCTCAGCTCGATGACATGGTCACGGCCACGCTCACGGCCTCCGGCGACGTGGACGTGCCCGACACCGACGTCGACTTCACCTACGACGATGCGCTCAACCTGCACTTCAAGGTCATAAGCCCCGCCGAGTGCTACCGGAAAAACGACGAGACGGGCGGCTGGACCGACATGTCCGGCGACGCCGACTTCATGGCGCAAAAGGTCGCCGACGGCCTCGACCTCAAGGTCGTGGGCGTCGTCAAGCCCAACGAGACGGCCGACTCCAACGCCCTCACCCCCGGCATCGCCTACACCCACGGGCTCACGAGCGCGCTCATCGGCCGCTCCGCGGGCTCCGAGATCGTCCAGCAGCAGCTTGCCGACAGCAACGTCGACGTCTTCACCGGCGAGTCGTTCGACCAGCTCCAGGAAGAGGCCAAGAAGGGCGTCGACCTCTCGAGCCTCTTCTCGGTGGACGAGGACGGACTCAAGAGCGCCTTCAGCTTCGATGAGAGCAAGCTCGCGGGCCTAGGCTCCCTGGGCTCGGGCATGGACCTCTCCTCGCTCGACCTCTCGGGCATCGACCTGTCCGGCATGCAGCTCGACCTCTCGGGCATCGGCGACGACCTCGACTTCTCCGACGTGTTCAGCAACGTGCCCGCGCCCGACTTCTCCAAGCTTCTCGACTCGCTCGGCGACCTCAAGCCCACCGAGGACCAGTTGAAGCAGCTCTCGGAGCTCGAGAAGCAGCTGCTCGAGGGCTACCTCAACTACCTCAAGGCGAGCGGCGACATCAGCCTGACCGATCCCGACCTCTCCGACAAGCTCGTCCAGAAGCTGAACGAGTATCTGGTCACGGACGAGGCGAAGGCCATCTTCGCCCAGGTCGCGCAGATCGCCGGCCCGGACTTCCAGGCGAAACTCGAGGAGGTGCTGCGCGCCTACGTGCAGGATGACCTCGCGCCGTACATGAAGTCGGCCATGGAGCAGGTGACGCAGCGCCTGGGCGACGAGATCTCGACCACGGTCTCGACGCAGCTGCAGGCGGGCCTCGCGCAGGCGATGGACCAGGTCGCGACGAAGATGTCGGGCGCGGTCCAGCAGATGACCGACGGCATGACGGCGAGCATGAGCGGCTTTGCGGACGCGTTCTCGGTCGACGCCGGCGCCTTCCAGAACGCCATCCACTTCAACATGGACGCCGAGGACCTGTCCTCGCTCATGTCGAGCTATGCGAACGCGGGCAAGCTCACGTACGAGAACAACCTCGAGACCCTGGGCTACGCCGACGAGGCCGACCCCACGAGCATCTCCATCTACCCCAAGGACTTCCAGGCCAAGGAGCTCGTGCTCAAGTCGATCGACGCCTACAACGACCGCGTGCGCGCCGCCGGCGAGGACGACAAGGTCATCGGCTACACGGACTACATGGGCGTGATCATGGGCTCGGTCACCGACATCGTGAACATGATCAGCCTCGTGCTCATCGCCTTCGTGAGCATCAGCCTCGTGGTGAGCTCGATCATGATCGGCATCATCACCTACATCAGCGTCCTCGAGCGCAAGAAGGAGATCGGCATCCTTCGCGCGATCGGCGCCTCCAAGGGCAACGTCGCCTCGGTCTTCAACGCCGAGACGTTCATCGAGGGCCTTATCTCGGGCGTGTTCGCCATCGTGGTCGTGCTCATCGCGAGCGTGCCCGTGAACGCGATGGTGCTGCGGGACCACGGCGTGCCCAACATCATGAGCCTGCCGTGGACGGCGGCCCTCGCGCTCATAGGCATCTCGGTGCTTCTTACCGTCGTGGCGGGCCTCCTGCCTGCGAGAAGCGCGAGCAAGAAGGATCCCGTCGAGGCCCTTCGCTCCGAGTAGCGATTTGGGGTCGGACCCTTATTCGATTTAGGGTCCGACCCCAAATTGCGGTATGGTGAGGGTTTAGAAAACACGCGACGAGATTAAGGTTCCACAACATGGCGAAACACAGCGGGTCCGGCGTCCCCAAGACGGGCGTGGACAGGTGGCGCGCGTCTGCGCCGCAGGGAGGTCATGCGCACAAAGCCTCCCGCAAGAGCGACAAGGCAGCGGTCAAGCGGCACATCGGCGTGCTCATCGTCGCCGTCGCGCTCTGCGTGGCCTCGGCGGTCGCCTTCACGCCCCTTGGCGAGAAGATCACGCGCGGCCTCGACATCCAGGGCGGCGTCTCGGTCATCCTCACGGCCTCCAAGTCAGACGGCTCGACGCCCTCGAGCGAGGACATGCAGACCGCGACCACGATCGTGCAGAGCCGCGTGAACGCGCTCGGCTCCTCCGAGGCCACGGTCCAGCAGCAGGGGTCGAGCTCGATCCTCGTGCAGATCCCCGGCGCGACCGACGCGAGCTCCACGGTCGACGCCATCGGGCAGACCGGCCACCTCGAGTTCGTCAAGCTCGAGGACATCGGCGACGCCGAGGCGCTGGCCAAGCTCCAGGCAGGCACGAAGAACGTGAAGCTCGAGGAGGGGACCTACACGGCCTTCCTCGACGGCTCCTCCGTGACGAAGACCGAGGTCTCCCAGTCCTCGACCGACATGGGCACCTACGTCGTGAACGTGACGTTCGACTCCGCCGGCGCCCAGACCTTCGCCGACGTCACCCGCGCGCTCGCCCCCACGAAGGGCCAGATCGCCATCGTGCTCGACGGCGTCGTGAACTCCGCCCCCGCCGTCCAGTCCGAGATCACGGGCGGCCAGGTCTCCATCTCGGGCAGCTTCTCGGCCGACGAGGCGAACTCGCTCAAGACCGTCCTCGACTCCGGCTCGCTCCCCGTGACGCTCACGTACTCCGAGAGCCGCGCCGTCGGCCCGACGCTCGGCCAGGATTCGCTCACCCAGGGCGTGCTCGCGCTCGCCGTGGGCATGGCCGTCGTCATCGCCTACCTCTTCGTCTTCTACCAGGGCCTGGGGCTTCTCACGCTCGGGTCGCTCGGCGTCTTCGCGGTGTTCTACCTCGGTCTTCTCGCCGTGCTCTCACGCTTCGGGCTCTTCGCCCTGTCGCTGCCCGGACTCGCGGGCATGGTGCTCACGACGGCCTCCGCCGCCGACTCCTCGATCCTCGTCCTCGAGCGTTTCCGAGAAGAGATCCGCATGGGCCGCACGGTCAAGAGCGCCTCGGTGTCCGGCTCCGAGCACGGCATCAAGACCTCGCTCGACGCCGACGTCGTCACCCTCGTCACGGCCCTCGCGCTCTTCTTCGTGGCGACGGGCGACGTGCGCGGCTTCGGCCTGACGCTCGCGCTGGGCGTGGCGTGCGACATCGTGACGATGTTCTTCTTCAAGGCGCCCGCCCTGCGCCTGCTCGCCATGGGCGCCATTCAGAGGCACCCCGGGTTCTGGGGCATCAAGCACGACGTCGACGAGGCCGCCGCGCGCAAGGCTGCAAAGAAGGCCGCTGAGCAGGGCGCCGTTCACGAGGGGCCTGCCCAAACCCACGACGCTTCCATGAAGGGGGGCGAGGCGCATGCGTAGCCACTTCTCGCACGAGATCCCCTTCATGCGGCATCGCAGGACGTTCCTCACCGTTTCCGCCGTCCTCGTCGTCCTCTCGCTCGTGGGGCTCCTTGCCCGCGGGCTCGTCTGGGGCATCGAGTTCTCGGGCGGCACCCAGATAGACTTCCGTTCCACGGGCGACGTCACGATCGAGCAGATGCGCGGCGCCCTCGAGTCCGCCGGCGAGGACGCGGCCTCCGTCCAGACCTCCGAGGTCGACGGCGTCGACGGCTTCCTCGTCCGCTCCGAGACGACCGACCCCACGACGGCGAACGCCCACGCCGAGGCCGTGGCCGATTCCCTGGGGCTCTCCGCAGACAGCTTCACCGTCACGACCATCGGCCCCGACTGGGGCGCCGACGTCACGCGCTCGTCGCTCGCGGCTTTCGGCGTGGCCATCCTCGCCATCATCGTCTACGTCTCCATCCGATACGAGCTCAAGATGGCCCTCTGCGCCGTCGTCGCGCTCCTCCACGACCTCGTGGTGACGCTCGGCGTCTACGCGTGGTTCCAGATCGCCGTGAGCCCGAACGTCGTGGCCGCGCTCCTTACCGTCATGGGCTACTCGCTCTACGACACCGTGGTCGAGTTCAACCGCATGGACGAGAACGCGCGTCTGCTCAAGGACCAGAAGCACCGCACGTATCTCCAGATCGCGAACTTCTCGATCAACGAGGTCTTCGTCCGTTCGATCAACACCACGATTGTGACGGTCGTCCCCGTGGCGTGCCTGCTCGCCATCGGCGGCACGACGCTCAGGGACTTCGCGTTCGCCATGCTCGTGGGCGAGCTTCTGGGCACGTACTCGAGCTTCGCCGTCGCGTCGCCGCTGCTCGCCATGTGGAAGACGCGCGAGCCCAAGTGGGCCAAGCTCGAGGCGCGCTACGGCGAGGGCTCCGCGGCCGCGCAGGTCGAGCCCGTCTCCGGCGACCAGGGGGCCGACGGCTCCGCGGACCTTGCCGAGAAGGACGTGAGATAGGATGAGCGGCCTCGCGCAGAGCCGTCGCTGGTCGGTCCTTGCGCCGAACCCCAAGGTCGAGCTCGAGCTCAGGCGCGAGCTCGGCGCCTCGCCGCTCGTGGCCCGCGTCCTCGCCTCTCGCGGGTTCTCGGACGCCCAGGAGGCCCGCGACTTCCTCACGCCTTCGCTCGACCGCGACTGGGGCGACCCCCTCCTCATCCCCGGGATGCGCGGGGTCGCCGACCGCGTGGGGCGCGCGCTCGACGCCCGCGAGGCCATCGCCGTATTCGGCGACTTCGACGTGGACGGCATGACGTCCACCTGCCTTTTGACCCTTGCCCTGCGCAGGCTCGGCGGGGACGTGCACCCCTATATCCCGCACCGCTTCGGCGAGGGGTACGGCCTTTCCGAGGCGGCCCTCACACGCGTGGTCGAGGGGTGCGACCCCGACCTCATCGTCACGGTGGACAACGGCATCGCCGCCGCCTCCGAGGTCGAGGGGCTTCTTGCCCGCGGCATCGACGTCGTCGTGACCGACCACCACGAGCCGGCGGACCTCGTGCCCCGCGGCGTGCCCGTGACCGACCCCAAGCTCGACGCGGACTGTCCCTCCCGCGAGCTCGCGGGAGCGGGCGTCGCCCTCAAGCTCGTTCAGGAGCTCGGCCGTCGCCGCGGCTGCCCCGAGCTGTGGCGCGACTACATCGACATCGCGATGCTCGGCACTTTGTCGGACATGATGCTCCTTCAGGGAGAGAACCGCGCCCTCGTGGCCGAGGGCCTGCGGAAGATGCGCGTCTCCACGAGGCCCGGCCTCACGGCGCTCGCGGCGACCGCGGGCATCGAGCTCTCGCAGGCGACCTCCGACTCGCTGCCCTTCTCGATCATCCCGCGCCTGAACGCCGCCGGACGCATGGGCTCCACCGACGTGGCCTTCGACCTGCTCATGACCGAGGACTCCCACGAGGCGCAGCGCCTCGCGACGGCGCTCGAGGAGACGAACAACGAGCGGCGAGCCATCGAGGCCAAGCTCTCGGAGGAGGCCCTGGCAAAGATCGAGGCCACCTGGGACGGCGGCCGCTGCGTCGTCGTGGGCGGCGAGGGCTGGCACGAGGGCGTGAAGGGCATCGTCGCCTCGCGCATCGTCAACCGCTACCACGTGCCGGCGATCCTCTTCAGCATCCAGGACGGCGTCGCCCGCGGCTCCGGCCGCTCGGTGGGCTCCGTCGACCTCTTCCGCGCCGTCGAGCAGTGCTCCGACGTGCTCATCCGCTTTGGCGGGCACTCGGGCGCCGTGGGCGTCACGTGCGAGGCGTCGAGGCTCGATGAGTTCCGTGAGCGGCTCGAGGCGGCGCTCGCCGAGCTCCCCGCCGAGCAGTTCGTGGACGTGGGGGAGGTCGCGGCCGTCGTGGGCCTGGGTGAGCTCACCGTGGATTCCATCGCTGCCGTCGAGGCGCTCCAGCCCTTTGGCCAGGGCAACAAGAAGCCCCTCTTTGCCTCGACCGGAGTCACGATGCGCAGCCGCGCCCGCGTGGGCGCCGACGAGTCCCACCTGCGCTTCTACGCGACCGACGGCGTGGCCTCGCTTCCCGCGATCATGTTCCGCGTCCCGCAGATCGAGAAGGTCGCGGACTGCGACGGTGCCGTCGACCTCGTCTTCGAGGCGACGAACGAGACTTGGAACGGCCGGACGAAGGCCAAGCTCATGGTCAAGGACATCCTCGTGCGCGAGGAAGAGGACCGTGCCTGCGAGCCGAGCGAGCTCGAGCGGGACCTCGAGGCGTCAGCGAAGCAGCCGTCCGTCGCGTCACCCACCGCGTTGGAGCCCCGCGTCGCCCCTGATCGCGAGGCCGCCGCCTCGCTCGAGGGGCTCGACGTTCGCGAGCTCACGCGCGAGCTCGCCCGCCGCATGATCGGCGACGCCCCGCTGCTCCCGGCCCAGGCACAGGCGCTCGATCGCCTCGCCGAGGGCAAGAGCTGCCTCGCCGTGATGGCGACGGGGCGCGGCAAGTCGCTCATCTTCCATATCCATGCGGCTCGCGAGGCGATCCTCGAGGGTGCGGCGAGCGTCTTCGTCTATCCTCTCCGCGCGCTCGTGGCCGACCAGGCCTTCCACCTCGAGTCCTCGCTCGCGAAGCTCGGCGTGACCTGCGCCGTGCTCACCGGCGAGACGGCGCAGGAGCGGCGCGACGAGGTCTTCGACGCGCTGGCGTCGGGCTCGCTCGACGTGGTCCTCACCACGCCCGAGTTCCTCGCCATCCACAGCGGCCGCTTCGCCGAGTGCGGGCGCATCGGTTTTCTCGTCGTGGACGAGGCCCACCACGCCGGCGCCTCCAAGGGCGGCCATCGCTCCGCCTACGCTGAGCTGCCGCGCGTTCGCGAGAAGCTCGGCGACCCCACGTGCCTCGCCGTGACGGCCACCGCCTCCGACACCTCGGCACGAGAGGTTTGCCGCCTTCTGGGCGTCGATGAGCGCGACGTCGTCGTGGACCGCTCCGAGCGCGGGAACCTCGACGTTGTGGACCTCCGCGACCTGCACGACCGCGAGAGCAAGCTCGTGAGCCTCGTGTCCTCCGGCCGCAAGACCATCGTCTACGTCACCTCGCGCGACCAGTCCGTGAACGTGGTGCGTATGCTTCGCCACCGCATCCCCGACCTCGCTCCCCGCATCGCCTTCTACAACGCCGGGCTCGATCGGCCGTTGCGCACCCGCGTCGAGCGCGCCTTCCGCGAGGACGAGCTCGCCTGCATCGTGAGCACGAGCGCCTTCGGCGAGGGCGTGAACCTGCCGAGCGTGCGGCAGGTCGTCCTCTACACGCTGCCCTTCGGCCGCGTGGAGTTCAACCAGATGAGCGGCCGGGCAGGGCGCGACGGCAAGCAGTCGCAGGTCTACCTGCTCTTTGGCGGGCGCGACCGGCGCCTGAACGAGAAGATCATGTCGAGCGCAGCCCCTGCCCGCGAGCAGCTCGTGGCGCTGTGGCGCGCGCTCATCCTCGCTTCCCGCACGGCGCCCGAAGAGGGCTTCGCGCTCGACGCGGACGCGCTTGCCGCCTCGGCCGCCGCGATCGACCCGGCCCACCCGCTCGACGCGGCCTCCGTGGAGTCCGGCGTCGGCGTCTTCGCCGAGCTCGGCTTCCTCGAGGTCTCGGGCTACGGCGACGCCCGGCGCGTGCGCCTCGTGCCCAAGCCGGAGCATATGGACCTCATGAACAGCTCCCGTTACCTCGAGGGCGTTAACGGTCGGCACGATTTCGAGTCTTTCTGCGATTGGGTGCTACATTGTCCTTGCGAGGATCTTCTTGCTCACGTGATTAAGCCCATCGCCCCGGTCTTTGGGGTCCAGGTGGGGGAGAGGGACGAGCTATGAAAACCCCACAAGAGACGAACGCCGCCCCGGTCGCGCCCGTGGCACCGGTTGCCCCCGAAGCACCCATAGCCCCTGCCGCCCCGGCGACGACGGGCCCCGATACGCCTTCGGCGCCCGTTGCCGAGACGGGCCCTCATGCCGCGCCTGCGACGGAAGCGGCCCTGGCGACCGCCGAGAAGCCCAACCCCTCGCAGGTCGGCGCACAATCCGGTGCCCAGCCCGGTTCCGCGCCCGATGACGCTGCCCCTCAGAAGCCTGCCGCGGAGTCCGCGGCCCCGGTCGCCCCGGCTGCTCCCAAGCATGCCCCCGACGCCGCGAACTTTCGCCTCCTCGAGTCGGCCTGCCGCTCCTACATGGACGACGAGGGCATGGAGAAGGTCGAGCGCGCCTACCGCTTCGCCGCCGACTACCACAAGGACCAGCGCCGCCGCTCCGGCGAGCCCTACATCAACCACCCCGTCGAGGTCGCCCTCATCCTCTCCAAGGACCTGCGCATGGACGAGGACACGATTTGCGCCGCCCTTCTCCACGACACCGTGGAGGACACGTCGGCGACCCTCGACCAGCTCTCGCAGCTCTTTGGCGAGAAGGTCGCCGATCTCGTGGACGGCGTGACCAAGCTCACGTCCGTCAAGGTCGCCACTATGGACGAGAAGCAGGCCTGGAACCTGCGCAAGATGTTCCTCGCCATGAGCCACGACATCCGCGTCGTCATCATCAAGCTCGCAGACCGCCTGCACAACATGCGCACGCTCGCGGCGCTGCCGCCCGACCGCCGGCTCTTCAAGGCACGGGAGACCATGGACGTCTACGCGCCCCTGGCCGACCGCCTGGGCATCTCGTCGGTCAAGTGGGAGCTTGAGGACCTGGCCTTCTTCTGGCTCGAGCCCGAGGAGTACCAGCGTGTCGCCCGCATGGTCCAGGACTCCCGCGCCCAGCGCGAGGACGACGCGGAAGCGGCCATCAAGACCCTCGACGACGAGCTCAAGCGCGTGGGCCTCAAGGACTACCAGATCACGGGCCGGCCCAAGCACCTGTGGTCCATTTACCAGAAGATGACCCGCAAGGGCCGCGAGTTTTCCGAGATCTACGACCTCATCGCACTGCGCGTCATCACGAAGACGGTGGGGGACTGCTACTCGACCCTCGGCGCCGTCCACACGCTCTGGCACCCGCTTCCCGGCCGCTTCAAGGACTACATCGCCACGCCCAAGGCCAACCTCTACCAGTCGCTCCACACCACCGTCGTGGGCCCGGACGGCCGCCCCATCGAGATCCAGATCCGCACGGTCGAGATGCACGAGGCGTCCGAGTACGGCATCGCCGCCCACTGGCTCTACAAGAAGTCCGGCAACTCGCGCGGCCGCATGAGCGCCGAGGACCGCTCCATCGACTCCACGATCAACTGGATCCGCAAGAGCCTCGACTGGGCCGTGGAGGACGACGTCGAGGACGCCCACGAGTTCCTGGACAACCTGCGCGTCGACCTCTTTGAGCACGAGATCTTCGTCTTTACCCCCAAGGGCGAGGTGCTCTCGCTGCGCCGCGACTCCACCCCGCTCGATTTCGCCTACGCCGTCCACACCGAGGTGGGCAACCACTGCGTGGGCGCCAAGGTCAACGGCTCGGTCGTTCCCCTTACCTACAAGCTGAGCATGGGCGACCGCGTCGAGATCCTCACGAACAAGAACGCCAAGCCCAGCCACGACTGGATGAACATCGTCGTCACGCCGTCGGCCCGCTCAAAGATCCGCAAGTACTTCTCGAGCGTGTCCAAGTCCGACGACGCCGAGCAGGGCCGTGTCGAGCTCGCCCGCGAGTTGCGTCGCCGCGGCTACGGCATCGGCTCCAAGCGCACGGCGAAGGCCATCGAGCGCGCGTGCGAGGCGCTCAAGTTCAAGGACGAGTCGGACCTCTTCGCCGCGGTTCACACGGGCAAGCTCACGGCCAACCTCGCCGCGAACCGCATCGAGGACATCCTCAAGGAGGGCTCGCCGGAGCAGCTCGAGGCCGCGGCCAAGGAGGCCGAGCGCCAGGCTGCGCGCAAGGAGGCCATGGCGGGCAACCGGCCCATCATGAAGTCCTATGCGATCACCCAGGCGGCGAAGGGCAAGAAGCGCCGGAGCAACTGCGGCGTCGTCGTCAAGGGCGACCCGGACCTGCTCGTGCACCTCGCGCATTGCTGCAACCCGGTCGCCGGCGACGACATCGTGGGCTTCATCACGCGCGGCAGGGGCGTCTCGGTCCACCGCACCTCCTGCCCCAACGTCGCGGGCCTCATGTCGCACCCCGAGCGCATGATCGAGGTCTCCTGGGACACCTCGGGCGCCACGGAGTTCCGCGTCGAGATCGTGGTCGAGGCCACCGACCGCATGGGCCTGCTCAAGGACGTGACCATCGCGATCGGCGACGCGGGCGGCAACATCCTCTCGGCCGCGACGCAGACGTCGAGCCAGGGCATCGCGCGCCTGCGCTTCCTCGTGAGCATCTCCGACGCGAGCCTGCTCGACTCGCTGCTCGCGTGCGTGAGCCGCGTCCCGTCCGTCTACGACGCGCGCCGCCTCATGCCGGGCGAGGGCGCGAACCAGCTCAAGAGGAGGGGCTAGCATGGCCGAGGGTTTCGACGGCGGGGCCGCAGCGAGCGCTGCGGGTTCGCCTGCCAAGAAGGACGAGCTCCGCTGCTTCGTGGTGAGCCCCATCCAGACCAACTGCTACGCCTACGTGAGCGGCGGCGCGTGCCTGGTCGTGGACCCGGGCGACTCCGGCGCTGCCGTCGCCGAGCGCCTGGGGGACGTGCGGGTGGACTACATCGCCGCGACCCACGGGCACGGCGACCATGTGGGAGGCGTCGCCGCGCTCAAAGCCGCGACCGGGGCGCCTTTTCTCATCTCGGCCGCCGACGCCGAGATGGCGACGCACGCGGGCGAGGTCTCCGAGTTGGGCATCGCCTACGACGACGATGCGCCGCTGCCCGACCGCGAGCTCGCCGAGGGCGACGTGATTCACGTGGGCACGGCGACGTTCACGGTCATGGAGACGCCGGGCCACACGCCTGGGGGCGTCGTGCTTCTTGGCGGCGGGAGCGCCGCTGGCGTGGCGTTTGTGGGGGACACGCTGTTCCCGGGCAGCCACGGCCGCACGGACCTTGCCGGCGGCGACGAGGCCGCCATCTGCCGCTCGCTCGCGCGCATGGCGCGCGAGATCCCGCCCGAGACGCAGCTTCTCTGCGGCCATGGCCCCTCGACCACGATGGCCCGTGAGCTTAAGCAGAACCCTTTCTTGCGCTAAGCGCGTCTCTGCCTTCGCGTTTTGCTCGCACCGTCCCGTAGCCTCCTGCGCGACCGAGTCCCCGATGAGCGATCCCCGCTGAAAGTGAAGTCTTCACTTTCAAAACCGTGCGATGTGAAGTCTTCACTTTGGCCCATTTGGCTCAAAACGACCAAAGTGAAGCCTGCAGAATGAAAGTGCAGCCTTCACAAAGAAGACCGTGCCTGTAGAAGGTTGGGCGCGCGCCGGGTTTTCTCGTTTTCCGGCGCGCGCCGATGGTTTATATTGGCTTAGATACAAGTTGCGTCGCAGCGGTAAACACACCCCAAACGAAGCCCACCGCATGCAATTCGCTTATTCGAGCGCCGAGCACACCTCGGGCTTCGTAAGTGCGTCTACCGCCGCAGTTTTGCGGAGGTGCCCCGGTATGCACATGAGTCAGAGAAGGAACCCGGCCGTCATCGCGGGTCTTGCAGGCGCTTTTACCTGCGTTTTCCCTTCTGCTGCCCATGCCATGGCCTTGAGCGACGTGCCCTCCGCCGTGCTTTCGTCGCCCGAGACCGCCTTCGTCGCGGGCGGCGTCATGGGCGCCGTCGTCGCAGGAGCGGTCTCCGGCATCGTCTGCCACGCGCTTCTCTCGCGTGATGCCCGTGCCGAGCACGGAGCGGTCGAGGACGAGGACGCCTTCGAGACGCAGAAGACGGCCACCGTTCCCGTGGCCGCCGCCGCGCTGGTTCTGAGCGATCGCGATTCCGTCGCCGCCCTGGACGACGAGCCTGCAGCACAGAAACCTGCCAAGAAGGCCAAGCACTTCCGCACCTCGGCGGACGCTTCCCAGCAGAAGCCCGCCGCGGCAGCCCCCGTTGCCGCGGCATCGGTGCAACAGCCTGCCGAGCCTTCGGAGGCTGTTGCCGCGCCTGCGGAGCAGGCGCCCGTCGCGCAGAAGCCCATCGCCGTCGCGACCGCGCTCGCGGCGGCGCAGCGACCTTCTTCGAAACCTGTGCCCCAGCCCGCGTCGCAACCCGCCCCGGAGGCTCGCAAACCCCGCTCCCACGAGGCGACCGACTACGAGCAGATCGCGACGAACTACGTCAACCGCGCGACGTTCCGCGAGCGCATGGCGACGCGCGCCCAGGGCGTGGCCGAGACCCTGCGCGAGCGCATGGGCCGTTCCATGATGGACGGCCTCCCCGTGATCTCGCGCGCGGACGGCACCGTCGCGGACGTGGGCACTTCTTGGTGGAACACTTCGGTGGGCCTCGCCTCCATCGCCAAGGTCGACGACTACGTCGCCGACGACGCCACGGGCGACCTCGCCATCCCCTCGGACTTCAGCGAGACGCCACAGCAGCAGCTCGTCGAGGCCGCCCAGAACGCGGCCGCCGAGTTCGCGAAGGGCGACGTCGCCGAGCGCGTGCCCTTCGTCGACGAGGGCGTCTTCCCCGAGAAGCACCCCGACCCCAAGGCCTTCGCCGAGGACGACTGGGCGAGTGCCCTTCGCTGCATGGACGAGCGGATGCGCGGCCAGATGGCCGTCGTCGAGCCCATCATCCCCATGGCCTTCGAGGACATCGTGGGCGACGCCGATACGCTCGACGAGCCGGACGGCCTCGAGGAAAGCACGACGTTCATCCCGTTCAAGACACCCGCGGGCCACCCCGAGGTCGTGGACACCGAGACCTACGTGGACTACCTCATCGGCGACGAGTTCGGCCGCAACTCCTCCAAGGCGGCGCGCTCCGGTGCCGGCAGGTTCCTGCGCCTGCTCGAGGGCGGGACGAGCACGAACCGCCTGAACCGCGTGGACGACGCCCCCTCCCGTCCCCGCGCCAAGCACTTCGCCCACCCGGTCCTCGCCGCGGAGGCATAGCGGTAGATGAGAGACAGGAATACGCGCTCGTTCACGAGCCAGGTCCGCTGGGCCGTCTTCGTCCTGTTGTGGATCTGTTTCATCTGGGGCCATTCGCTTGTCCAAGGGGTCGAGTCTTCCCTGGAAAGTGGGCTGATATATCAGCTGACGGAGCCTTTGTTCCGGGCGCTGGGCATTATAGACGCTGCTGCGTCTACCTTTATCATCCGCAAGCTCGCACATTTCTCGGAGTACGCGGTCCTCGGCATCGGGATTCGTAACCTCGCGGTTTCGATCGGATCTTCGCGGCGCGTGCTCGTTGCTGCGGCGTGGGCTCTGGGCTGCTTGGTCCCCCTGTGCGACGAAACCATCCAACTTTATGTGCCGGGCCGCAATGGTTGCCTGCGCGACGTGCTCATCGACCTTGTCGGCTTTGCTGTCGGCGCCCTTCTAGCGCGCGCGATCACATCTTGCGGCCGCCGCAGAGTCCCCGTCGAGTAGATATGCTCCGAGACTCGAGGCTAATATTTCAGATCAGTTATCCATTGTTACGTAGCCTTAAACCCCTTCGACACGAGGCGCATATCTCCAGCTGCGGGGGTCTATCCTCCTAAGCACGCGCTCCCTCATGGGAGCTAGCCTCTTTTTCATGTGAGAGGCTGCGATTTTTTGGGAGGAGAATAACATGATTAACTCTGTATCCAGGCGCCAGTTCCTCGAGCTTTCCGGCATCGTCGCCGCTGGTCTTGGCCTTGCGGGCTGCGGTAACGGCTCTAGCTCCGATTCCGGCTCTTCGAGCGATACCATCAAGGTCGGTATCATGGGTCCGTACTCCGGCTCCGTCGCTCAGTACGGCGTTGCCTGTCGCGACGGCGCCCTGCTCTGGTTCAAGCAGCTCAATGCCAACGGTGGCGTGAACGGCAAGCAGGTCGAAACCGATGTTCAGGACGAGAAGGGCGACGCCACCGAGGCGGTCACCGTATACAACAAGCTCGTCCAGGACGGCGTGACCGCAATTGTCGGCGACGTTACGTCCAAGCCGACCGTCGCCGTCGCGCAGAAGTCCGTCGAGGACAACATGCCCTGCGTCACCGCTTCCGCGACCGTCGCGGATGTCATCTCCTACGGCAACAACTTCTTCCGCGCCTGCGTGACTGACCCCTTCCAGGGCAAGGTCATGGGCGAGTTCGCCGCAAAGAAGGGCTATAAGACCGTCGCCACCATTTTTGATTCCGGCGACGACTATGCTTCCGGAGTTGCGGAGGCCTTCAAGGAGGAGTGCGAGTCCCAGGGCATCACGGTCGCAAAGGAGGCCGGCTACGCCTCTGGAGCCACCGATTTCAACGCTCAGCTTACCGATATCCTCTCCGCAAACCCCGACGCTATCCTGTCCTCAAACTATTACCAGGATGACGGCATGATCGTCACCCAGGCTCGCCAGCTCGGCTACAAGGGCGTCTTCCTCGGCGCTGACGGTTGGGCGGGCATCGTGGGCGGCGACCAGGACTACGCCTCCACGGCCGACCTCGAGGGTTGCTTCTACTGCTCCTCGTTCGTCGCTTCCAACCCGGATTCCTCCGTCCAGGACTTCATCAAAGCCTATAAGGACGAGTACAACGAGGCCCCGACGAACTTCAACGCGCTCGCCTACGACGCCGCGGCAGTTGTGACCGAGGGCCTGAAGGCCGCCGAGGAGAAGGGCCTGAAGCCTGGTTCTGACGACTACAAGCAGGCCGTCATCGATGGCATCGCCTCTTGCAACGTGAAGGGCGTCACGGGCAACATCTCCTATAACGGCACGGGCGACCCGGTGAAGTCCACTTTGATCATCACCTTCCAGAACGGCGAAGAGGTCATCTCCGACACCATCGACGCCTAACCGAAGGCTCGCTCCAAGCAGCGATATGGGGCACCGAGAAGGGCGCGCGTCCGTCTCGGTGCCCTTGACGTAGGTATCCGATCCGACAAAGAAGGGAAGTGCTTGCCGTGACGTTCTTGACTCAGATCCTCAACGGGCTGTCTCTGGGCAGCATCTACGCGCTCGTCGCGCTGGGGTACACGATGGTGTACGGCATCATCTTGCTTCTCAACTTCGCCCATGGCGACATCATCATGGTGGGCGGCTACATCGCCTGGATCGCCATGAGCGTCCTGGGCCTGCCGCCCGTGGTCGCGGCCCTCCTGAGCGTCTTGGGCTGCATGGTCCTGGGCGTTCTCATCGACAAGGTCGCGTATGCGCCGCTTCGCGAGGCGCCGCGCCTCTCGATCTTGATCACCGCCATCGGCGTCTCGTATTTCCTCGAGAACGGCGGGCAGCTCGTCTTTGGCGCTGCGGCCAAGGTCGTCCCCTCCTTCGGCGACTTCGGCTCGGTGTCGCTCGGTGACGCTAGCCTCTCGGGCCGCGCAATCCTCACGGTGCTCGTGACCGTGGCCGCCACGGCCGTCCTCACCTTCCTCGTGCAGAAGACCAAGCTCGGCAAGGCCATGCGCGCGGTCTCAGAGGACATGGGCGCCGCTCGCCTCATGGGCATCAACGTTAACCACACGATTTCCTTCACCTTCGCCGTGGGCTCTGCGCTCGCCGGCATCGGCTCGGTGCTCTACTGCATGGCCTATACGCAGGTGACGCCTACGATGGGCATCATGCTTGGCACCAAGGCGTTCGTAGCGGCAGTCCTGGGCGGCATCGGCTCCATTCCCGGCGCCGTGATCGGCGGTCTCATCGTGGGCTTCGCCGAGGTCTTCGTTTCTGCGATCGGTCTCTCGGTCTGGCAGGACGCCGTGGTCTTCTTGCTGCTTATCGTCGTCCTGGTCGTCAAGCCGACGGGCATCCTTGGCCGTCCCATGACGGAGAAGGTCTAGGGGGTGCATCTATACATGAAGGATTATTACAACAAGGGTGAGGAGAGACCCGTTCTCTCTGCCGAGGTGCGCGAGCGAACCGGTGTCTACCGCTCGCTTCCCATGTCTGCGCGCTACGCGATCAACACCGCACTCGTGGTGCTGTTCCTCTTCATTGGCGAGGGACTAATCGGTGGCGGCGTCGTGAACCGTTACCAGACCGGCGTGCTCGAGCAGGTCGGCATTTACATCATCATGGCCGTTTCGCTGAACATCGCGACAGGCTATCTGGGGCAGCTACCCTTGGGCCACGCCGGCTTCATGAGCGTGGGCGGGTATTCCTGCGCGCTGTTCATCATCCATATGATGCCGATCTTCGGCCTCGACGCCCGCGCCATGGCGACGTGCGCGAGCCCGGCCGCAGCGCTCCTCTTTGTGCTCGGAGTCGTCTTCGGCGGCCTGTGCGCGGCCGTCTGCGGACTTATCATCGGCATACCGGCGCTGCGTCTCAAGGGCGATTACCTCGCCATCATCACGCTGGGCTTCGCCGAGATCATCCGCGTTGTTATCAACAACATCGACGGTGTCCTGGGCTTCGACTTTACCGGCGGCGCCAAGGGCCTCTCGGGCATCCCGGGATATACGAGCTTCCTGAACGTTTTCATCACGGTCGCGGTGGTCATTTTTCTCATCCATACCATGATGAAGTCCCGCCATGGACGCGCGATTCTGGCCATTCGCGACAACGAGATCGCGGCTGAGGCCTCAGGCGTCCATACGACCTATTACAAGACGCTCGCCTTCGTGGTGTCGGCCTTCTTCGCCGGCGTCGGCGGCGCGCTGTACGCGGGCTGCATAGGCGTCATGGACCCGTCCAAGTTCGGCTTCATGAAGTCCGTAGAGATCCTGGTCATGGTCGTTCTCGGCGGCATGGGATCCATGCTCGGCTCGGTCGTCTCGGCTACCGTGCTTACCGTCCTGCCCGAGGCGTTGCGCGCGTTCTCCGAGTATCGCATGGTTGTCTACGCCGTCGTCCTTATTCTTGTTATGATTTTCCGTCCGCAGGGGCTGTTTGGCAGCTACGACTTCTCTTTGTCACGTGCCATCGAACGTTGCTTGAACGGTGATTTTCCATGGAAGAGGAAGGGCGAGAAGGCCCCGGACGACGTGGCTACCGACGACGCAGCGAAGGAGGCGGGCGACCATGAGTAAGGTCATTCGCGGCGACGTGAAGCTCGTCGAGCCCAAGAGCCCCAACCTCATCCCCGAGCGCGATGTCGAGAGCCGCCCGGTGCTCGAGGCCAAGGGACTGGGTATCGATTTCGGCGGATTGACCGCCGTCGACGACTTCAACATAGCGATGGGCCGAACCGAGATTTCAGGACTCATCGGCCCCAACGGCGCCGGCAAGACTACTGTCTTCAACCTTTTGACCAGCGTGTATAAGCCCACGCGCGGTACGATCCTGCTCGACGGCGTCGACACGGCCGGCAAGTCCGTTTCCGAGGTAAACCGCATGGGCATCGCCCGAACGTTCCAGAACATCCGCCTTTTCGACCAGATGACGGTCGAAGAGAACGTGCTCGTGGGCTTCGGCAACTCCATGAAGACGAACCTCCTTACCGACGTGTTCCGTCTCCCAGGGCACTGGAAGCAGGAGGCCGAGTTCCACGACAAGGCGCTCGAGCTTCTCGACATCTTCGACATGAAGAAATTCGCCGGTTCGCTGGCGGGCAACCTCCCGTATGGAGCCCAGCGTAGGCTCGAAATCCTGCGCGCGCTGGCTACGCACCCCAAGGTGCTGTTGCTCGACGAGCCCGCGGCCGGCATGAACCCCGCCGAGACCGAGGAGCTCATGGAGAACATCCAGCGCATCCGCGACGAGTTCGGCATCGCCATCCTGCTCATCGAGCACGACATGAGCCTAGTCATGGGCGTGTGCGAGGTCGTGGGCGTGCTCGACTACGGCCGCATCATCGCCAAGGGCTCGCCCGAGGACATCCAGAACAACCCCAAGGTCATCGAGGCGTACCTTGGCAAGCAGGGGGTGAACTAGCATGGCAGAGACCCTTCTCTCCGTGCGCGACCTGCACGTGAGCTACGGGGCCATCAAGGCCGTCCGCGGCATTTCCTTTGACATCAAGAAGGGCGAGATCGTCACGCTGATCGGCGCGAACGGCGCCGGCAAGTCCACCACTTTGAACACCGTTGCCGGCTTGATCAAGCCCGACTCCGGCGAGATCGAGTTCAAGGGCGAGAGCCTCGTGGGCATGAAGGCGCACCGCATCGTGGAGCACGGTCTGGCCCTGTGCCCCGAGGGACGCCGCGTGTTCCAGCAGATGAGTGTGGCGGAGAACCTCGACATGGGCGGCTATACCCGCTCCGATGCCGAGAACCGCGAGACGATCGAGCATGTCTATGAGCGTTTCCCGCGCCTCCGTGAGCGCATGGGGCAGACGGCTGGCACGCTGTCCGGCGGCGAGCAGCAGATGCTCGCCATGGGCCGTGCGCTCATGAGCAAGCCGGACCTGCTGATGCTCGACGAGCCCTCGATGGGTTTGGCGCCCATCCTTGTGCAGGAGATCTTCGATATCATCAAGGAACTCAACGAGGCGGGGACCACCGTTCTTCTCGTTGAGCAGAACGCGAACGTGGCGCTGTCCATCGCCGACCGCGCCTACGTGCTCGAGATCGGCCGGGTCAAGAAGACCGGTACCGGCGCCGAGCTTCTCGTGGACGACGACGTCCGCAAAGCCTACCTCGGCGGCTAACCCCTCTTGGGGACAGGTTCGTTTTTTACTCATTTGAGCACTTTTGGGGACAGGTTCGAATTTTACTCATTTGAGTAATTTTTGAATCTGTCCCCAATTTTCATCATTTTGAGTTTACGCGATAAACGGTCGATTTGCCTATTCCGGTGAGCCTCGCTATTTGATCGCCGGTTAGTCCTCTCTCCTTCAGCATTCTGAGGCATTCATTTCGACTTTGTTTGGGCAAGCTTGCGATTGAGCTGGGATGGAGACCGTTGAGAGCCGATATCGCTATCTCTACCAGCTCCTCGTTGCTTTTCGGAGCCTTGATAAAAGGCTTATTGCCTTCAAGGGTCTCGCGCTTGTTCGTGTATTCGATCAGGCCTTCTTTGCCGTTGAGCATACCTAGGATGAGCTCCGTCGACGTTATCAGCGCACCTTGAAGATATTCGTGGTAACTGCTCCAAACATATTCGTCCGCCTCGCAGATTCCCGCCCGCTGCGGGTTCATATGGATGTAGCGAACGGTGTCGAGCAGGCGTTGATCGGTCTCGATAGGCTCGCTTCGGAACCTGTTCTGGAATAGGTGGCCGTCGTGGTCGGTTTGGGCGTTGAAGTAACGCGCGTAAGAAGTGCAGAGCGACTGCATGGCCTTGCTGAGCTGCCTCTTTGTGTCGCAGAGCAGTAGATGGATATGGTTCGGCGTGAAGCACCAGGCAATAAGCTCGAGCTCATACTTAGTTATCGCATCACCCAGTAGGTCGTACATCTTTTGATAGTCTTGGGTCTTCTCGAAGATGACCTGGTGCCCATTGCCCCTCACCATCACGTGATAAAACCCCGACTGGCTGACTGCTCTTGCGACTCTTGGCATATGACGGCCCTCCTTGATTGGTTGGCCTACTTTACCAGGCATTTTGCAAGAAGCAATGGCGAGAATCCTAGCACTTGGCTGACACCCCAGCTTAGAGGCTTGGATGGCAACCTTCAAACGGCAAGCGATCGAATCCCGCCCTTCAACGGTGATAAAAAATGGGGACAGGTTCGAAATTTACTCATTTGAGTAAAAAACGAACCTGTCCCCAAAAGTGTTCAAATGAGTAAAAAACGAACCTGTCCCCAAAAGGGTTAGTTGAGGTCGACGGTGGTGCCGAGGGAGTTGGCGGGAAGGGTGCGGAGCCAGTAGCCGGGGCAGGTCTTGGCCAGGGCATCCGCGACGCGGGTAGCGACCTCGTCTCCGTCGGCGACGGCGAGCATCGTCGAGCCAGATCCGGAGATCATGAACGCGCACGCCCCGGCTGCGAGCGCGGCCGCCTTGAGCGCGTCGTAATCGGGGATGAGCTTCGCTCGGTACGGCTCGTGGAGCTTGTCGTGGCACGCCTTGCCAAGGAGCTCGGCGTCCCCGAGCTCGAGCGCGCGCACGGTGGCGACGCAGCGGCCCATCTGCCAGACGGCCGTGCTCGCGGGCACCTCCTTGGGAAGTACCCTGCGCGCATCGGCGGTTCGCACCTCGTACGGCGGCGCAATCGCAATGAAGCGCAGGTTGGAAGCCACGTCCATGCGCGTCGACGTCGTGATGTCCCCCTCGATGAACGAGCTCACGAGCCCGCCCATGATGGCCGGGGCGACGTTGTCGGGGTGCCCCTCGATGCGCGTGGAGACCTCGAGGCACTCCTCGGCGTCGTAGCCGCCCGCAAGCGCCTGGGCGCACGCCACGCCCGCGATGACGCAGGTGGAGCTCGAGCCCAAACCTCCCGAGAGCGGGATGGGGGAGAGGATCGTGATGTGCAGCGGCCGCGCCTCGTGGCCCAGCTCCCTGCACGCCTGGAGATAGCTCTGCCACACGAGGTTGTCGGTCCCGCGGAACCGCTCCTCGCAGCCGTCGATCGAGAGCTCTTCCGCGGGCGTCATCAGGAACGTCGCGGTGAGGTCGAGCGCGATGCCCAGGCAATCGAAGCCCACGCCCACGTTCGCCGACGTCGCCGGCACGCGCACGATGACGACCGGCTTGGCCTGCCCGTCCGCCGCGATCACGAGAAGACCCTCTGGCAGGCGGCCTCCACATACCCGTTCATCTGCTCGCGGTCGCGCACGTCGGTGTGGAGCACCGCGGCATCGCGCAGGCCGGAGAGCTGCGCGGGCGCGACGGTGCCCGTGAGCGCCTCAAGCTCGTCCATGCACGCGAAACCGTCGGCCTCATCCGTCGCCTTGCCCAGCGCGGCGAGCACGTCGGCGCTGAACTTGTACGGCGAGGCGGTGGAAAGGCACACGCGCACGGAACCGTCGGCCGGGTACGCGTCGAGCACGCGCTTGGCGACCGCCGTGTGCGGGTCGATCAGGACACCGAGCCCCTCCCACGTGGAGCGGATCTCCTCGCGGGTCGCGTCGTCGTCGGCGCGGCCGCACGCGAAGACGGACTGGATGCGCTCGAGCACCTCGAACGGCACCGTGTAGCTGCCCTTCTCGGCGAGACTTGCCATAAGGCTTGCCACAAGCTCGCAGTCGCCCTCGGTAAAGTAGTACAGCATGCGCTCGAGGTTCGAGGATACGAGGATGTCCATCGAGGGGCTGATGGTCTTGTTGAAGGGGCGCAGGCGGCTGTACGTGCCCGTCGTCAAGAAGTCCGTGAGGACGTCGTTGGAGTTGGAGGCGACGACGAGCTTCTTCACGGGCAGGCCGAGGCGCTTGGCGTAGTAGCCGGCGAGGACGTCTCCGAAGTTGCCGGTGGGAACGCAGAACGTGACCTCGTCGCCGATCGCGATCGCGCCGGCGCGGACGAGCTGCGCGTAGGAGTCGAAGTAGTACGTGACCTGTGGCGCCAGGCGCCCCACGTTGATCGAGTTCGCGCTCGAGAGCGCACAGCCGGCCTCGGCGAGGCGGTCGCGCAGGGCCTCGTCGGCGAAGATGTTCTTCACCTCGCCCTGGCAGTCGTCGAAGTTGCCGCGGACGGCGCACACCGCCACGTTGTCGCCGGCCTGCGTCGCCATCTGGAGGCGCTGCACGTCGGAGACCTTGCCGTAGGGGTAGAAGACCGTCACGCCGCAGCCGGGCACGCCCGCGAAGCCGTCGAGCGCGGCCTTGCCGGTGTCGCCCGAGGTGGCGGTCACGATCATGATCTTCTTCGCGTCGGCATCGGTGCCCGTGCCCTCGCCGCGACGCGCGACGCCCATGAGCTGCGGCAGCATCTGGAGCGCGACGTCCTTGAACGCGCTCGTGGGCCCGTGATAGAGCTCGAGCAGCCAGTCGCTCCCGAGCGGCGTCACCGGGCAGACGGCCTCGGCGTCCCACTGGGCGCCGTAGGCGGCCTCGACGCAGGCGGCGATCTCTTCGGCGGAGTAGTCGGGCAGCAGCGTCCCCAGGACGAGGCGCGCCGTCTCCTTGAACCCCTGCGAGCACACGGCCGCGAGGTCGAGCCTCTCCTGCCCGAGCCAGTCCGCCACGTACAGGCCGCCGTCGGGCGCGATTCCGCGAAGAATTGCTTGCTTGCTTGTTACGGGATCATCAAGACTACGCGTGCTGTGGTAGAACGAATTCACTGTTGGCTCCTCGCTCCCAGGCGGATCGTTCGGACGGTTGCGAGTATCTTACCTGCAGGAAGGGGCCCCGGCCCCTCTGGACACACACTCGAAAGATTGGAATGGCTGCCCATGAAGATCGCCCTTCTCGGCTACGGCACGGTTGGACGCGGCGTAGACCAGATCATCGCCGAGCGCGTGGCCTCGGTCGAGGTCGCCCGCATCCTCGAGCTCCCGGATCGCATCACCGACCCCCGCATGACCTCCAACTATGATGAGATCGTGGCCGACCCCGACATCGACCTCGTCGTCGAGTGCATGGGCGGCATCGAACCCGCGCATACCTTCATCATGCGTGCCCTCGCCTCGGGCAAGCACGTCGTCACGTCGAACAAGGCCGTCGTCGCCGCGCACTTCGCCGAGTTCGCCGAGGCCGCGCTCTACAACCGGGTGAGCCTGTTCATCGAGGCTTCCGTGGGCGGCGGCATCCCCTGGATCGCCGGCATCGAGAAGGCCCGCCGCATCGACGAGATCTCCTCGTTCAAGGGCATCATGAACGGCACGACGAACTACATCGTCTACTCCATGCAGAAGAACGGCGCCGAGTTCGCCGACGTCCTCGCCGAGGCGCAGCAGCTGGGCTACGCCGAGCGCGACCCCTCCGCAGACATCGACGGCATCGACGTGGCCAACAAGACCATCATCACCGCGAGCGCCGCCTTCGACGTCGCGTGCACGCACGACCTGCCCGTCTCCGGCATCCGCAACCTCACGAAGGCCGACCTCGACCTCTTCGCCGAACGCGGTCTGTCCGTCAAGCTCCTCGGCCGCGGCGTCCAGCAGGACGGCTCCTACGCGGTCGCGGTCGAGCCGGTCGCGCTGCCGCTGTCCTCGCTCGAGGCGAACGTCCCGAGCAACTTCAACCTCGTGACCCTCGACGGCGCCACCGTGGGCGAGCTCAAGTTCTACGGCCAGGGCGCCGGCAGCCTGCCCACCGGCAACGCCATCGTCCAGGACGTCCTGGACTGCGCCGCCGGCCGCCGCCCCGTCTACGACTTCAGCCGCGGCCTCGCCTACGACCCCGAGCTGCTGCGCGGCGACTACGTGCTGCGCTGTTCCCAGGCCCCCGAGGGCGCCGAGGCTTTCGCGCCGGGCGCCTGGCTCGTCCGCGACGTCACCGCCGCTGCTGCCCGCGCCCTTCTCGGCACGGCGCTCGAAACCGACCCGACCGCCTTCATGGCGGCCCTCGCCTAAGGCGCAAAGGAGCCCACCGCAATGATAAAGATCGCAAAGTTCGGCGGTTCCTCCGTCGCGTCCGCCGAGCAGTTCCGCAAGGTCAAGGCAATCGTCGAGTCCGACCCCGACCGCCGCTTCGTCGTCGTCTCGGCCTCCGGCAAGCGCTTTTCCGGCGACAACAAGATCACTGATCTGCTGCTCCTCGTGAACGCCCACATCCAGTACGGCGTCGACTGCACGGCCCTTCTCGCCGACATCCAGAAGCGCTACCAGGAGATCGCCGACGAGCTCGGCCTCAAGTGGCCGGTCGCCGAGAAGTTCGAGGCCTTCGCGCGCAACATAAAGAAGCACTCGCCCGCCTACGTCGTCTCCCGCGGCGAGTGGTTCACCGCGAACCTCATGGCCGAGTACCTCGACCGTCCCTTCGTGGACGCGGCCGACGTCGTCGTCTTCCACCACGACGGCTCCGTCGACATGGAGCGCACCGCCGCCCGCCTGAAGGACGTCATGGTCCGCAAGGGCTCCTTCGTCCTGCCCGGCTTCTACGGCGCCACGGTCGACGGCCAGATCAAGCTCTTCCAGCGCGGCGGCGGCGACATCACGGGCGCCATCCTCGCGCGCTGCGTCGACGCGAACCTCTACGAGAACTGGACCGACGTGAGCGGCTTCCTCTCCGCCGACCCGCGCATCGTCGACCACCCGCGCTCCATTCACCGCATCACCTTCGACGAGATGCGCGAGCTCTCCTACATGGGCGCCTCCGTGCTGCAGGAGGAGGCCATCTTCCCCGTACGCGAGGTGAATATCCCCATCCAGATCAAGAACACGAACCGCCCCGAGGACGAGGGCACGATCATCCGCGAGGTCGCCGAGGCGGGAGAGGACGAGCACCTCATCACCGGCATCGCCGGCAAGCGCGACTTCATCAGCGTGCACATAAAGAAAGCCCACATGTCCAACGAGGTCGGCCTTGTGCGCAAGGCGCTCGCCATCTTCGAGCGCTACGGCGTCTCGGTCGAGCACATCCCCACGGGCGTCGACTCCTTCGGCGTGGTCGTGAACGGCGCCGACGTGCGCGACTCCATCTACTCGATCGTCGCCGACATCCGCAAGGAGATCCAGCCCGACGACATCTCCATGGTCGACAAGCTCGCGCTCATCTCGGTCGTCGGCCGCAACATGTCCAAGCGCAGCGGCACGTCGGGCAAGATCTTCGGCGCTCTCGGCGATGCGGGCATCAACATCCGCATGATCACCCAGAGCTCGCAGGAGATCAGCATCATCATGGGCGTGAACAACGAGGACTTCGAGCGTGCTATCAAGGTCATCTACGACCGCTTCGTTCGCGACGAGAGAGTCTCCGCCTAACCCGGCCGCGCGAGGCGCGGACTGGTTGTCCATCTATCACCGAGAGGAGCCGTCATGGCAAAGAAGACCGTTGCAATCCTGGGCGCCACGGGCGTCGTGGGCACGCAGATGCTCCAGTGCCTCGAGGAGCGCGATTTCCCCGTCGAGAAGCTCGTGCCGCTCGCGAGCCCCCGCTCCGTGGGCAAGAAGGTGAGCTTCCGCGGCGAGGAGGTCGAGGTTCAGCTCGCGTGCCCCGAGGCGTTCGAGGGCGTCGACATCGTCCTGGGCGCGGCGGGCGACGCCACCGCGAAGGAGCTCCTGCCCGAGGCCGCCGCGCGCGGCGCCGTGTGCGTGGACAACTCGCACGCCTTCCGCCTGGAGCCCGATGTCCCTCTCGTCATCCCCGAGATCAATGCCGCCGACATCGCGAACCACCCGCGCAACATCATCGCGAACCCCAACTGCGCGACGATCATCGGACTCGTGCCCACCTACCCGCTGCACCAGGCCGCCGGCCTCAAGCGCCTTATCGTGAGCACGTACCAGGCCGCTTCCGGCGCCGGCATGCCGGGCCTCAAGGAGCTCGAGCGCGAGAGCCGCGTGCTCGCCGAGGGCGGCGAGGTGGGGGATACCGCTCCCTTCGCCTACCAGCTGGCCTACAACCTCATCCCGCAGATCGGCGGCTTCAAGGACGAGGGCTACACGTCCGAGGAGTGGAAGATGCAGAACGAGGGGCGCAAGATCATGCACCTGCCCGAGGTCCGCGTGAACTGCACGTGCGTGCGCGTGCCGGTCATGCGCTCCCACTCCGAGAGCATCACGGCCGAGTTCGAGCGCCCGATCACGCCCGGCGAGGCGCGCGAGATTCTCTCCTCCGCCCCTGGCGTGAAGGTCGTGGACAACCCCGAGAAGCTCGAGTATCCCATGCCTCTCGACACCTCTGACCAGGACCTCGTTTACGTCGGACGCATCCGCCGCGACCTGTCCGCGCCCGACGGCGTGAACGCCCTCACGTTCTGGTGCTGCGGCGACCAGATCCGCAAGGGTGCCGCGACGAACGCCGTCCAGATCGCCGAGCACCTCCTCTAACTGATAACTTTTGGGGACAGGTTCGAAAATAACTTTTGGGGACAGGTTCGAAAATTACTCAAATGAGTATTCCTCGAACCTGTCCCCGTTTTTTGCCATACAGGAGCTGGAATGACACTGCTCAAGAAGTATTTCTTGCCGGGGCTCGCGGTGGAAGACCGCTCGATCGAGGTCCCGCTCGATTGGCGCGGGACGTCTCCGGCCGCGCTCGCAGGCGTGGAGGACCCCAAACCCACGCGTCTCTCGGCCGATTCCGCCTCGCTCGTGCCCGACCCGGCCTTCGCCGGCAAGAAGATCAAGCTCTTCTACCGCGTCGTCTGCGACCCGGAGGACGTCGACAAGGACCTCCCGCTGCTCGTCTTCCTTCAGGGCGGCCCCGGCGGCGCAGGCCCGCGCCTCACCTCGCCCACGAGCGACGGCTGGGTCGAGGAGGCCATCAAGCATTACCGCGTCGTGCTGCCCGACCAGCGCGGAACCGGGCGCTCGAGTCGCGTCGACGGCCGGCTCATCGACGCCATGGGGGCGCAAGCCGAGCTCGAGGGAGCCGATCCCGCTCGTCGACAAGCCGATTACCTCAAGCGTTTCCTGGCCGATTCCATCGTGCGCGACTTCGAGTACCTGCGGCTCGCGGAGTTCGGCGGTGTGCGGTGGTCGACGCTCGGCCAAAGCTATGGTGGTTTTATCTCGTTGTGCAACCTCTCGACGTTCCCTGCCGGCGTCGCCGCCGCGTTCACGTGCGGCGGCACTCCACATGTGCCTGGGAACGCCGCCGAAATTTATGCGCACACCGTCCCTCGTATGGCGGCAAAGACCCGTGCATACTACGACCGCTATCCCGAAGACCGGCGCAGAGTCTCTTTGCTTGCTCAAAGACTTGCTACAACCCACGAGACCCTTCCTGACGGCTCTCCCTTCTCTGTCCGCAGGCTGCAGGCCTGTGGGCGGCGCCTGGGCATGAAGCCTGCTTTCGAGGAGCTTCACAATCTCTTCGACCTCGCGTTCTGCGCAGGAGACGGCTCAGAGGCCGACGCCCTGGCCGCTGCTGGCGACGACCCTTCGAGAATCGCCCTGTTCGACGGTTTCAAGCAGGGCGCCCTCGAGCTGACCGGCTCCGCCGCCGAGCCCCTGTACTGGACGCTGCAGGAGTTCATCTACGCCGACGGCGAGCTCGACGCGCCCATCGGCTGGGCCGCCGCTCGCGAGGCGGCGGGCCGAGCCGAGTTCTCACAGGATGCCAGGCCGCTCATGTTCTACGCCGAAGCGATCTTTCCCTGGATGTTCGAGGAGGACCCGGCTCTCATGCCTTTCAAGCCTGCCATGGACCTGCTCATGGAGGACACGTCCTTCGGCAAGCTCTATGACGTGGAGCAGCTTGCCAAGAACGAGGTCCCGCTGCAGGCGGCCGTCTACTTTGACGATGTTTACGTCGACTCCGCGCTCTCGCTCGATACGCTATCTCGAGTGGGCTCAAGCCACGTCTGGGTAACGAACGAGTTTGAGCATGACGGTATTCACGGCGATTGCGTCTTCAGGCACCTATATAAAGAGGCGCTGGATAGGGGGGACCTCGCCTAGCGGCCTCGCGAGGCCGACCCTCGCGAGGCCGTCCTCGTCGCAATTCGGGCCCCTCTTTGTTCGCCTGCCCGCCGATCGCGCGTCTTACGTCGCT